>Ga0209263_1000847_pt1 | contig 18151 bp, 20 predicted proteins | sample SaaInlV_DNA_100m_FD_184684 | JGI IMG/M metagenome (GOLD analysis project Ga0209263, IMG submission 184684) | Marine microbial communities from expanding oxygen minimum zones in the Saanich Inlet - SI075_LV_DNA_100m (SPAdes) (version 2) | ecosystem: Environmental > Aquatic > Marine > Unclassified... | reverse complement strand
ATCCAATGAGCAACTCATCAGAACAAGGCTTAAAAGAAGATATAATTTACTGCCAATAGATTTTAAGATTGTCATTACGCTACCATTAAAAAATACAATATTTATTTGTGTAAATCAGAAGTTAAAGGCCATATTAACCAATAAGGTATGATTAACTTGATTGTCTTGGTCAGTACGGAAGATATATTGATTTAAATAGCCCAGGCCTAAATGCGTATGCTGATCTAATTTAAAATCAAGCATTGCTGACACACGATTCTCACTCGTACCCGCCTGCCCCCAAGAGCTATTGTTCAGCAGAAAGAAGGGTTCTTCAGAAACGACTAGACTTGTTTTCGACAGGAAAGGCAAAGACCACCGGTATTCTATCATCTGACGAATACGCCACGCTAAATCACTATTATTCACAGCCTGCTTAAAACGCTGTTCAAACCGTGTTCGTAACCTTAAAAGACCCGGCCCGATACTTCGGTCCCAGAGTAAATCCTGGTAGCTTCGATGCTCCTGATATTCTTGTTTATTGCGTGGGGTCAACCAATCATGGGTGTATCCTAACCACAGACTTAAACTGTCGCTCAGTTGATAGCCCACTTGTGCAAATAATAAGTATTCCGTGAGATCCTTATGATTATTGCCTAATCGGGTTTGGCTCATCACATTCCAACGAACTTTATCCAAGCGGGGTGAAACCTTACGCATATCGCCTGCTAAAGTAAAGGATTGCCACCCGTAAAAATCTTCTTCGGCAGCCGATGCAAAAGATATATTGAACACACCCACCCAAACAACCATTAAAAAAATATTTGACTTCAACTTTAACTTCCTTCTAAGAAAATAACGCATGATTAATGGGTCGGTAACACAACGCCGACCTTTTTACCGACAAAGCCATCAACAGAACACCTTGCTCTAACAGTGACCGCCTGCACAGTCTCAGGCAGCCTTACGCCACCTCTAATACGGGTAAAGGGTTGTTCGTCCACATGGGGATGCCTAAGAATGCGCCCCGTTAATCGCTCGCCCTTAGCCCCCAGAACTTCAAAACCATCAGCATAATGATCCCACCCCTCATCAGGATGGTTGACGGTGACCGCGAAACTATAACGACCCGAAGCATAACGTTCTACATGCACGTTGGTAACGTCGGCAGGGTCTGCTGAAACTAATGATGCAAAAACCAAACTTCCCATTGCTATTATAATGGATACCCGTTTGTCCCACACCCTCATGTACTGAAAAGACCTGGTTCTATTCATTAACCTGAGCACCGGTGAGTGCCTGCATAAATGCAACTAAATCTTTTTTCTCCTGATCAGTTAAATGCAACGGAAAAATGGCCGCATCTAGAAAAGGATTGGCATGACCGCCTTGGTCATAATACTCCACAACGCCTGCTAACGTTTTTACACTGCCGTCATGCATATAAGGCGCTGTTAAAGCAATATCGCGCAAGGTCGGTGTTTTAAACTTACCCACATCACTGATCACCCCGGTCACCTGAAAACGACCTAATGCCGATTTTTGTGCGTCTGTTAAAACGATACTCTCATCGTTTGAACCGTGCTTTAGTGCTTTAACAAAGGTCTCTATGATCGGTGCTAATGCTTGTGATGCAACACCAATATTATAAAACTTATTATCCATGAACAACGCATTATCCCAAGAAATCTCATGGCAATTTGCGCAATTCCCTTTACGCCTAAATAGTCGTAATCCGCGTGCGGCGCTGGGTGATAATTGCGATTTATCACGGCCAAAATAGTATTGATCAAAAGAAGAATTGCCCGAAATTAATGTTCTTTCGTAACTGGCAATTGCTTTTTCCATATGCAGGGTACTTATTGTCGCTTTATCTACGCCAAAGGCTTTTTTAAATTGGGTGAGGTAGTCAGCATCGGTCGTAATTATTTTTACAATAGACTTGAGATCACTAAAGCCATGTTCTATACGGTTTAAAATCGGCTTTAGGGCTTGTTCTTCTAATGAAGACTCGCGGCCATCAAGAAATAATTGTTCAAAAAAACCTACATTCAACAAGGTAGGGGTATTACGAACACCGACGCCCCCCTTGATACCCATTGCTTTTTCCAAGCCGTCAGTAAATGCTTTTGAAGACTGATGACAACTGGCACAGCTAACCGAGCGAGTCTGACTAAACCGTGAGTCATGAAAGAGTTTTTTACCGAGAGCAATTTTTTCAGGATTTTGCCGATTGTCTGCCGGAATAGGCATCGCGGGTAAGCCCAATAAAGGGTCCGCGATAGCAGCAACAGAAATTGCGCAAAGTACACTAACCACTAAGATATTCATGTTTGACTCTAAACAAAAAAACCGCCCAAATGAGCGGCCTTTTCATTAAAAAATGACGCTTAGTCCTGTTCAGGTAAATCCTGAACCACTAAGATATACGGTTCGCCAATCGGTAATTTATCCTCTGGTTTTTGAAAGTAAATCACTTTTCCATAAGTAGAACCAATAGGTCCTAAAAGTGGGCCTGCTTCTTCAGCCGTTAAATCAGGTAATGTTGCATGGGCACGTGGGATCTCAGTGGCATGATAATGCCAGTACCGCTGCTCAGCCTTATCTAAAGAGGCGTACTGCTCTCCGGTAATAATGTATTCAAAACCAATAGGCTTGTCTTGATCTTTCATTCCAGAATGGAACATCATACAAATCAGTGTACCGTCATCATAAGCTTTACAATGATGATGAACAATCGCTTGTAATTTAGGATCGTTCACGTCGTCAGTATCTGGCATTAAATGTCGAATGGCTTGTATATGTAAATCATTGAATCCGACATGATTTGGATATTCTTTCTGACGGGGATTAAAAGTTTCATTATAAACCTTAGCCTCTACAGCCTTGTGTGTCGTTGCAGCCGTACTACACCCTGCCAGTAACAACAAAGCGCTACCCAATAAGATCATTCCTCTCATTTCTTTCTCCTGTTTTAAGTACAATTACATTTAATCTTTTTTCATTAATAAGGTTAGTCTTTTATGCATCTGAGTCCGTTGAGATGACGTTAAGATCGCTGCTATTTTCTGACGCATCTCGATTCCCTTTGTAGCCATTTGCGTATGAATTTTATTGTGTTGTTGATTCAATGTCCGGACTTGTTCCGCATCGAAGGTCGGTGCGACTAATGCCTTTTTTAATTTCATCATTGCTTTTTTCATCTTAGCCTTCTTAGCTTTACTTCCCTGCTTAGCTACAACAACGATGCGTGCAATTTGACCCAACTGAACATCAGTCAGTTGTAATTCAGCCTGATACGCCATAACATGTTGACCGTAGCCTTTTTTTGCTTTCATCATGCCTGCCTTCTTGTCCATCATGGATTCCATCGTCAACACTTTGGGTTTAGCACTCGGCTGATGATCTGCAGCTATGGAAACCTGAGTATTAAATGTCAGCAACATTACTATCAAAAATAAAATACCTCTCATAACACCTCCAAATAAAAATTAACTGTTATAGCGCCTTAGAATCGCAAAAAAGAGGGCGTATAATTTACCGTATATGGAAGTAAATAAAATTTAAATCCCATTACCACGCGCCACTTCTATTAACACTAGCGATTATTTATAAGTCCTGAAAATTTATAACACAAGATTTTATGTATTCATTGACCCAAGTCATCTAATGTAAAGAACATAGGGTGTGGAGTTCTAAATCGCTTCTATTGATTTTTCCCTTCAGAACGTTGGGGTGCGGTTTAAGGCGAGTAGCTTTAGAACTGGTTTTATAGCCTGATAATTTCTGTGGGATTCACCCTTAAAAACGTACTAGACCCCGGGGGAGGGCCGCTTAGAATTCGCACTGTCCTATCGGGACGATGGCTTCCTCGCGGTTAGGCCGTTTTCAGATTAAACAGCCCCGAACAGCCCCATAGGACGTGGCTTTACCGCATTAATAGCTAATAAACACAAACGGATTTTATGGTATAATACCCATCACAATCCAAAACATCGGACGACGGTCGGACCCAATCTGATTCTTGAATGATACTAGGAGATTTAGGCACCTTTTTAGGCACCTTTCTAGGGCCCTTTTGACTCGCAGATTGTAAATCTACTTTTACTTTAAGAGGTTTGCAACATTGAGCAAAGCATCAGTTTATCGGCTCCTTTAACGTAACGTTGTCCGGTTGTTCTTGCGTTGATAATCATATCTATATGTTTCCTTTTAAAGAATCCCTAAAACCCCCAAATATCAACCCTACCATTCATGTGGCTAGAGGTGTGTTAATGGTAGGGTAAAAGGCTTAGGAAGTGTTGAATGTAGTGGCAGTGGCTGATAAAAGATCTGAGACCCCTAGGACACCCCATTGGATATTAGCCTAGGGTATTAGGCCGATGTCTACCTCGCAGTTGAATCGATTATAAAACATACCCACGACCTTATTTGTCGCATGTTTTAAAAGGCTGGTGAAACAGTTACCCCCCAATATCTGTTGTCAATTTATCGCGCCCATAATCATGTATCGATTTGAGCCCGCTGATGAAGAGCATTTATACATAAATGCAGTCTCTTCTTGTAAGCTAAAACAGACAACTTTGAGTTGTCTCTGATTACGACGTATATGATTCTTAAAACTAGGGTATATTTTATGTGTGGTAAGGGGAACCACTTCGTACATTAGATCTACGGTGTTTTTACGATGACTGAAGGAAGTACTTAACAGAGGATTATTTAATGAAAAACAACTTGAGGTTTCTTGCAAGGCGGTCTCGTGTCCTAACTGCGGTGCGCCCATGGCAGGGCTATCAGAAGAACTATCACCCAGTAACAAATCAACAATACAATTAACCAGTAATATGCTCAAAATGCATACTGGCTTATCATCCCTTTTGTTTTGGGGTGGCGTTGTAGTTGCCTATAATAATTGGAGGGACGATCCAGAGACTACAAAATACGCATCGATTGCTATACTTATTGGGATGGTTTGGTACATCGTAACCAAAATACTAACTACGGAGACATCACGACTAGCCCGAATATTTCATGCACAAAAGGGTGTCGTGCTTGAAAGATGATATAATTCAGTGACTTGTAGTCACATAACTCAAAAACAGCCTATGCCAAACTGCACCCAAACTCTAATTAATTTTCCCCCCTTAAAACGACGCAAGATTGAAGCTAATTTTAGCGGTGGTGACGTCACCAGCGATGGAGGTGCTTTATTGCTACGTGCGGTTGACCGTCGCCTGGGGCTTTTAAAAGCAGTCGACAATATTTTACCCGATCCTCGCGATTCCCGTTATATTGAACACAGCCAACTTAGCCTGTTGCGCCAACGTACCTATGGTCTGTGTTTAGGTTATGAAGACCTGAATGATCATACTGAGTTAAGAGATGACGCTGGTTTCCAAACAGCGATTAACCAAGACCAATGTTTAGCCAGTCAGGCGACCTTGTGCCGTCTAGAAAATAGGATGGACTATAATTCCGCCATCGCAATTCATCGCGTCATTGTTGATCAATTTATTGCCTCGTTTGATTCAGCGCCGAATAAACTCATCCTTGATTTTGATGCTACCGATGATCCACTGCATGGCGACCAAGAGGGTCGCTTCTTTCATGGCTACTATGATCGCTATTGTTTCCTACCGTTGTATGTGTTTTGCGAAGATCAACTGTTAGTCAGTTACCTATGACCCAGCAACATTGACGGTGCGCGACATGCTTGGGCCATTCTGGCATTATTGGTGAAGCGGTTGCGCCAGAGTTGGCCACAGGTCAAGATCATCTTCCGGGGCGATGGTGGTTTCTGTCGCCATAAAATGCTGAGCTGGTGTGAACGCAAGGGTGTAGATTATATCGTCGGGTTGGCCAAAAACAGCCGATTGCTGGCGGCTATCGCTGACGAGCAGGTAGCCATAGCTGAAACTTACCAGCAACACCAACAACCTGTTCGCCAGTTTAAGGCATTGTGGTATAGAGCGGGAACCTGGTCTCGAACGCGACGGATCATCGCCAAGATTGAGCATCTTAGTAAAGGTGCCAACCCACGGTTTATTGTGACCAATCTACCCGATGATGGGGCGTTGCTGTATGAAAAAATCTACTGTGCTCGTGGCGACATGGAGAACCGTATTAAAGAACAACAAATGGGACTATTTGCTGATCGCACATCAGCGCATTATTGGTGGCCCAACCAATTCCGATTGTTATTATCGAGCTTGGCTTATCTGCTTATGGATGGTATTCGGCGGTTGGCTTTAAAAAACACCGAGCTGGCACACGCTCAAATGACCACGATTCGCTTAAAACTATTCAAAATCGGAGCGATCATTTTGCGCAACACACGTCGAATTCGATTTCTACTTTCCAGCGCATACCCCTATCAATCCTTGTTTCATCATGTCGCTAAACAATTAGCGCTCGAATAAACCCAGGGAGTGCTGTTCCCGGCACGCTGATAAATAATGGGGTAAGGGGTAACTGTGTCTGAAAAAAGAAAATAATGCATAATTGTCGCCCGAGCATGCACCAATGTTCCTGAAAACTGGTAGTCCTTAACCAAACTCTCTTTTTTCTAACCGGATGAAATATGCGGGCTAGATACATAGCTATAACCGTATTGACACTTGCACAAAGCGTATGAGCGATTGTTTTATATAAATCATTTTTCATTGCACCCTCGAGGAATCATCCAAGAATACTCTGACTTTACATGTTTAAGATATTCATCAACAGGTATTGACTCCCCCGTCACTAATTCCAATTCTTGAATGGTCACGATGTAATTATCAAGTCTATCCCTTTGAGCATCAGCACTATTTGGAATAATCCATGCAATGGCTCGGTCATTACGAATGATCACTTTCCAAATTGATTCAAATCAATTTTCATTTTTTATTAATCTGTAGACTTGCAACTTATTGTTACTTGTAAGGCTTGACTTTAAATTGAATAGACGAATCAGCTATTACATAAATCTAATCCATTCTAATTGTTGGATATCTGTTTTTTTTAGAAATCAACACAATTCAGTATCTTAAATGAGTGCAGAATAAAATTGATTTCTACGGTAGATTATAATAAAAAACAGCAATTAGATTCCGTGTTGGTTTCTCAGGCACAGTTAGGTGATAAATTAGCATTTGATCATTTAATGCAAAAATATCAAAATCGCGTGGTTCAATTAGCTAACCGTTTTGTTAAAGATTCCGCGGAGGCTGAAGATGTTGCCCAAGAAGCATTTCTTAGGGCTTACCATGGCTTAAGTAAATTCAAAGGAAATAGTGCCTTTTATTCTTGGTTACATAGAATTGTGATCAATGTGAGCATGAATCACCTGACGTCACGTGCACACCGTAATTCTTTAAATCAAGTCGATTTTGAAACCGCAGAACATACATTGAATGCTTGGCAATTGCAGGCAAGTGCTGGACCTGAGGAGTTACTCATTAATGATGAAATTATTAATACGATTCAAAACACAATAGAACAACTTCCTGAGTCTATGCGAGTAGGAATAATATTGTACGAATTTGATGGGAAAAGTTATGAGGAAATTTCTCAAATAATGAATTGTCCTTCAGGAACAGTTCGTTCACGTTTATTTAGGGCGCGAGAGGCTATTGATGTGCAGTTACAAAGGGGTTGATGGGTAATGTTTGTAAAATAAACATATATTTAAAAACTAGCTTGAAGTAAAAGAATTATTGATAGCAAGCCTAAGAACGATGATGAAGATTTGCTCAGGTAGTCAAGTTTGAATGGTAAAGCTTTTAAAAAGTGTTGGTAGAATATATATATAAGATATATAAGGATAAATAATAATGAATAAAATTCAAGTCTTTAGCATGGTTGTAATGTTGTTTAGTTTTACACACGCTTGGGCGGGCGGGGCGCCAGGTAAGGTTCTTGGTGCGACATCAACCGATTCCTGGTTGGCTTATAAGTTATCAAGTCAAGACGCTTTCATTTTTGTTGATTTGCGTTCTCTTGAGGAATACAACGAAGGCCATGTGCCGGGGGCTAAACATTTAGATTATAACGATCTAACAGAACAGTCCTTAGCTGCAATTGTGAACAAGAAAAATGGTCATGTTGTTTTTTATTGTTCAGGTGTTAATAGTGAATTAGCCGGTTGGGCTTCTCAGAAAGCGCTAGATTGGGGCTGGCAAAATGGGTTTGTTTTTTATTACCGTACCGGTATTAATGAATGGGTGCAGTCTGGTCTATCCTTAGAGAGATAAGCACTAATTTCTGATTTGAAAACAACATTATTCCCGTTATCGCATTAGGGTCATAGTGATAACTATTCATGGGGAAAGGATTTTTAGGAATGTGTTACATTTCAACATCAAGCAAATGCATTGCTTTAGTGAATGCCAAATTTTAGTGAGGTTTTGGGATGTTAATAAGGTTGGAAAAAAAGAATCATACTATGATTTGTAGGACTTTGTTGTTAATGCTTTCTATTTTTGCCGTTTCCAGTCAATTGCTTTATGCGGCAAAGAATGGTCATGCTCATAAAGATCTAAAGCCGGGTTTTGGCCCAGGTGATAACTATGCCCATCAAATGTCAGTTAATTTAGCTGATTACCCTAAAGTTTCTGATATCAGTAAAAGAGCTTTCGATTTACCGGTTCCTTTGACGCGTAATGCGGGCAATGTAGATATTAATCTTGAGGCAAAAGAGGTTGTTTCTGAGATTGCCAGAGGCATTTCATATCATTACTGGACGTTTAACAATACCGTGCCTGGCCCCATGCTGCGAGTTAAAAAAGGGGATACGGTTAAGTTATCACTACATAATGCTCCAGAAAATAGTCATAGTCATTCAATTGATTTGCATGCAGTTACCGGGCCTGGTGGTGGGGCAGGAGTTACCGAAGCAAAACCGGGTGAAACTAAAGTGTTGGTGTTTAAGGCGAAGCACTCTGGGCTTTATGTCTACCATTGTGCCTCAGGAAATGCTTCGACACATATTGCAAACGGGATGTATGGATTGATTTTGGTTGAGCCTAAAAGAGGTTTGATTAAGGTTGATAAAGAATTCTATATTATGCAGGGTGAGCTCTATACGCATGGCGGAATGGGTGATACGGGTTTTCAATCATTTGCGGCGGAAAAAATGATTGATGAACGACCCGAATATATTGTCTTTAATGGACGTACCGGCGCTTTAACAAAGCAAGGCGCTTTGGAAGTCGATGTCGGTGATAAGGTTCGTCTTTTTATCGGGAATGCGGGTGTGGCAAAAATATCATCATTTCATCTTATTGGTGAGATTTTTGATCGAGTTTATTCAGGAGCAACGACTTCAGATCCTCAATCAAATGTTCAGACAACCTTAGTGCCTGCAGGAGGTGCGAGCATGATTGAATTCACCGTTGATTATCCGGGTAATTATGTTTTGGTGGACCATGCTTTAACACGGATTGATCGGGGTGCCTGGGGGGTGTTGAAGGTAACAGGTAGTAAAGATAAAAATCTCTTTCGGTAACGTTCTTCATCCAATTTCTAAATATTGGATTTGTGAAAAATACAACTATTTAGCTTAGTGATTTAAAATTTATTGAGGAAGTTTATGATTGCCGTAGAAACCAGAAATTTAACACTCAGTACGCTTTCTTTTGGTGTCTGTTTTGCTGTCTGGTCAATTTTCTCTATCATCGGTATAGAGATCAAGCAGGATTTAGGGCTTAATGAAACTGAATTTGGTTTGTTGATAGCAACACCTATTTTAACTGGGTCGCTGACCCGTATTTTCCTTGGAATCTGGGCTGATCAATACGGAGGGCGCTCTGTTTTTTTTGCTGTGATGGTTTTAACAGCTATTGCTACGTGGATGTTGTCCATGGCATCCACGTATCCAATGTTTTTATTGAGTGCATTGGGTGTTGGTCTGGCAGGGGGCTCTTTTGCCGTGGGTATTACCTTTGTCTCTTGTTGGTATGGTAAAGATCGTCAAGGGATGATGCTGGGTATTTTTGGCATGGGTAATGCTGGCGCTGCAGTGACAAGTTTTTGTGCGCCTTTTTTATTAGTTGCTTATGGCTGGGATAATGTTGCCAAAATTTATTCAGTCGCTTTATTAGTCATGGCTGTTATTTTTTGGATTTTTACCCAAGATGACCCTAAAACGCTTGCATGCAAAGAAATGGATCGTCAAAAAAGATCACTGTTAACCCAATTAGAACCTTTGAAGAATCTACAGGTTTGGCGCTTTTCAACATATTATTTCTTTGTTTTTGGTGCTTTTGTGGCTTTAGCGCTATGGTTGCCACGATACTATATGGGCGTTTATGATTTGGATATTGAGGTAGCGGGAATGCTAGCAGCCGCATATGCTTTACCGGGTAGTATTTTCAGAGCTTTCGGAGGGTGGCTATCTGATAAGATCGGTGCCCGTAGGGTCATGTATGGGTGTTTTATTAGCTCGCTTCTATGTCTTCTTTTCTTGTCCTATCCTGCAACTGATTATATCGTTCATGGTATAGAAGGTCCTATTAAATTCACCATTGCAATGGGCTTGGTGCAATTTGTAATTTTAACCGTTGTTCTAGGTTTTTTTATGTCATTAGGGATGGCGGCAGTTTTCAAACACATACCAGTATATTTCCCAGATCATGTAGGTTCAGTGGGCGGTCTTGTCGGCATGGTAGGGGGGCTTGGTGGTTTTGTGTTGCCTATTTTATTTGGGTTAATGAATGACATTATTGGTATATGGACCAGTTGCTTTATGTTGTTATTTGTTTTGGTTAGTATTTCGCTAACTTGGATGCATATTTCAATCACCTATTCTGACCGTAAGCGTTGCCCGCAATTACGAACTCATAGGGCATTGCCTGAAACACTTTACCGGATTGGAGAATTGAAGTTGGGAGATACCAAGCCACATTATTCCAATGACTCTGAGCACAGAAAAAAGGATTAATTATTCTAGGAGCACTGAATGAATAATACAAAGCGTATTGTCATTATAGGAGGGGTGGCAGCAGGGGCATCTTGTGCGACACGCCTGCGTCGTCTAAATGAAACGTATGAAATTGTAATTATTGAAAAGGGTCCTCATGTTTCATTTGCAAATTGTGGGCTGCCTTATTTTGTTGGTGATGTGATAACTGAGGCCTCTGATTTATTAGTGGCAACACCAGAGATATTTCAGCAGCGTTTTAATATTGACGTTCGTGTTAATCATGAAGTTATCGCCATTAACCGATGTGATCGTATGATAACGATTAAGAGCCTAGTTGATGGAGAAATTAATGAGACTTGTTATGATGCGTTAGTCTTAGCGACCGGGTCAAAGGCTATTCGTCCGCCTTTGCCGGGCATTGATTTGCCAGGTATTTATGTTTTACGGACTATTCCAGATAGTCAGAAATTACGTGGTGCAGCTAAAAATGCGCAAGCAGCAATTATTATTGGTGGTGGGTTTATTGGTCTTGAAATGGCGGAAAATCTGGTGAAATTAGGTTTAGCCGTAACCATGGTTGAAATGGCAAAGCAAATTATGCCTCCTCTGGATGCTGAGATGGCAATTTATGTACAGAGATCATTGGAAGATAATGGCGTGTTATTAAAATTAGGTCAGCCCGTTAGCGCTTTTCATCAAGGTAAAAATAGCCTGCGCGTTTGTAGCTCAGAAGGGCAACATATGGATGCGGAAATGGTCTTGATGGCTATTGGGGTGGTTCCAGAATCGGATCTTGCTAAACAAGCAGGGCTTGCTATTGGTAAGCGAGGTGGAATTCAGGTGACAGATTCAATGCAAACCACAGATCAATCCATTTGGGCTGTCGGGGATGTTATTGAAGTTAACGATGTTGTCACTCAGGCAAAAATATCCTTGCCGCTGGCAGGTCCTGCAAGTCGACAGGGCAGGATTGCTGCAAATTCGATATTGGGCTCATTGCAAGCAAATGAAAAAAAGATTCTAAAATTTAGAGGTGTTCAAGGAACGGCAGTTTGTCAGGTGTTTGGAACCACTATTGCCATGACAGGGGCGACTGAAAAGGCTTTAGCACGGGCGGGCGTATCAGGTTACCAAGTCATTTATTTACATCCCGGGGATCATGTTGGTTATTTCCCAGGAGCAAGGCCTGTTCATTTAAAACTAATTTTTGACCAAAATAGCGGCAAAATATTGGGTGCACAGGCAATTGGTGAAGGCGGTGTTGCACGTCGGATTGATGTCATTGCGATGGCTATACAAATGGAGGCAACTGTTTTTGATTTGGAAGAATCTGAATTATGTTATGCCCCTCAGTTTGGTGCGGCAAAGGATCCTGTGAATATGGCTGGAATGATTGCATCCAATGTTTTGCGGGGCGATCTGGAAATTGCGAACTGGCATCAGTTATCAGATGCTAACCATTATTTGCTCGATGTCAGAACGATAAAGGAGTACGACTCTTCGAGTATTGATAATGCTATTCATATTCCAATGGAACAATTGCGCGATCGGATCCATGAACTTCCCAGAGATAAGGAAATATGGACGATTTGTGGAGTGGGTCAACGTGCTTATTATGCGACGCGGTTATTAATGCAACACGATATTAAAGCGAAGTTATTATCGGGAGGGATGGCAACCTATCAGGTGATAAAATTATCAACGGCTATTCAGTAGCTATAATTTTGAGTTTTTCGGAATTAACGATTTGAATGTTTTTACCGGTTACGGATATAATTTTTTCTTTATGTAGTTTAGAAAACAGACGACTAATTGTTTCAGGCGTTAGGTTTAAATATAATGCTAAGTCTTGACGGTTGAGCGTTAAATTAAATTCAGTTGCTGAGAATCCGCGCGACATTAACCGGTTAGAAAGAGCTAATAAAAATTGCGCTAATTTCTTACTTGCTGCTTGATTTTTATGGCCTGGGTTACGCTGAGATTCAGTAATCGCTTCACAAGAGTGGGAAAAAAGCTCTCGTAGTAGTGAAGGAAATTGATTACACAATACATCTAGCTCGGCGGGGTTGAGTTTACAGTAATTGACAGTTTCTAGTGCTACTGCGGAGCATTGGTGTGCCTTAGTAGCTACGCCGTCAAAGCCAATAAGTTCTCCGGGTAAGACAAGGTTGGTGAGGTTTTCATTGCCTTCGCTGTCTGTTGAAAGCATTTTTGCAGAGCCCGCACTAATAGCTATCAGACCATAGAAATCATCACCCTGACGATAAATAAAATCTCCTTTATGAACGAGTGTGTCGTTTTGCACTAAGTCGCTTAGGTTTTGAATATCTTGTTTGGATAATCCTCGAGGAATGCACAGGTGTTGCAACCGACAATTAGTGCAATCAATTTTTAAATTAGCTAATACACTATTCATTTTAGGTCTCTAGAGGCATTTTATTGATACAGATCAAGTGGTGGTAGTGGAAAGGTAATTAGAATTAGCTTGCGCTCTAACATCAGGGCGCTTTATCAAATAATATAGAGGAATTTGACATTGAAAACAAATCTAAATATTTCTAAAAAAATTACTTTAATAGCTACAGTTGTGGCGCTATCTGCTTTATTGGTGGGTTGTGGCACTAGTGCTGACCAGTACTCATCTGCCCCGACTACACCCATTAGCGTTAAATAATTTTTTTTATAGTTACTACTCAGTTAACGACTTAGTTAACTGAGTAGTATTACATTTTGAAGGTATTAAATGAATTTTATTAAAATATTTTTTTTCACTCTTTTTTTTACTCCTTTTGCTGCCAATGCTGCAACAGCGATTGATCAAAGCCTTCTATTAGGTGATTGGACGGTTAATTGGGAGGCGAACAACTCGTCAGGCCAAGCCGCCAATAAAGGCAGTGCAATTGAAACGACCTGGACATTTACACCTAACGGTACATTGGCCAGTCGGTCTATTGATTATGATCCCAATACACGGATGAGGGATTTTGCTGCAACATTGAAGTATCGCGTCGAGGATGGCAAATTAATTAAGCAAGTAGCCCCTGGGAGAAGCACTGAAGACTCTTGTTCAGCATTTAAAATGGAAGGTGCCAATTTGATACTTAAATGTCGGTTCCGCTACTATTCATTAACAAAAAAATAAGTGCTATGGCTGTAATGGTGCAGAGAGGGCTTGCAGGGTCGTTAGAAGCGGTTACAGCTTACGCTTTAGTGCGTGTTTTACAATTTAGGTTATTAAGCGGTTTGTCAGGCATCGCGCGTAATTATGACCCAGAGCATCCGGGGTTTTGCGCTGTTGAATGGTTACGTGACAAGGGGGTTCATGGTGGGGGCATCCGGTATTGTATTTCTAACTCATCATTTTTCAACCAAGCTAGCATTAATGTCTCGCAAGTGCATTTTGATGATAGTCCAATGATGAGCTTAGGTTCAGTAACGGCAATTTCTGCTATTGTTCATCCGTTAAATCCTTTTACGCCATCACTTCATTTTCATATTTGTTGGACTGAATCTAAGTTTGGCCAAGGGGCATGGCGGCTTATTTTTGATTTAAATCCATCCATGGAAAACCGTTCGGCAAAATCCTTATTCATTAAGGCATTAAAGCAAGGGGCACCGGAGCAATATGAGGAGGCTAAATCTATCGGGGATAAATATTTTTATATTCCATCGCTCAAACGCCATCGTGGAGTAGCTCATTTTTTTCTGGAAGATTTTAAATTAAAAGCAAACGGCACTGAAACTGGTTTGGCTGAACGATTAGGGAAATCCATTATAGATTGCTACTTGGACATCGTAGAAACAACCAGTAATAAATTTATTTCGCCAAAGGCAGAAGATTTGGAAAGGCAATTATATTTTCATAGTGTTTATTTTTTTCAGGTGTTGACACTGGACAGAGGCACGATGGCAGGGTTGATTGTCCATGATCAAAATGATTTAGGCGTGTTAGCCTCACTCCCTTATTGGGTTAGTAAACCTATCTTAGAGGGTTTTTTGGAAAAAATGAATGGACATAAGAAAGAGTTATTCCAGATTATTTTATCGATATTACCTGATCAAGTTCGGTGTGAAATCAGTGATTCTATAAGACAAAAAATTGCAAGCAAATTGCGTAATTATTATTTACTAAACCCTCACCAGTTGAGGGAGTTATCCTAACGTAATTAAACCTCACTTATGTCAGATGTAACGATTGTTGGTGCTGGTATCATCGGTTTGCTGGTTGCGCGAGAATATATTGATTTGGGCGCCTCGGTCACGCTCATTGATAAAAATTTGGTCGGCCGTGAAGCTTCATGGGCGGGAGGGGGGATGTTGTTTCCCATCAACCCGGAGCAACAACCGGAAGCTGTGATGCGGCTTTTTTTTGAAAGTATGACGCTTTTCCCAAAGCTAATACAACAATTATATGAAGTGACAGAAATAGATCCGCAATGGTTAAAGAGTGGATTGCTGATTTCCCAAAGTGATGATGTGCAATTGTTAAACACTTGGTGTCAACAAAATGGAGTGATCACTTCTCATCCGCCTACAGAGTTATTGTCAAAGTTGGGTTGCCTACCTAAAGAGCCGCTATGGTTGCCGGAAATTTATCAGGTAAGAAACCCGCGATTACTAAAGGCTCTAAAATATTTTTTAACTCTACGGAACGTAACATTCATGGAAAATTGCACGTTAACGGGAGTTAAGGTTAAAGGACAAAGAATAGATAATTTAGAGACAACGTCAGGATTATTGCCGGTGAATCACTTAGTTTTGGCAACGGGTGCGTGGTCGGGTGAGAACTATCAAAAAATATTTCCTGATAAGGCGTATCCACGGCATCTGGGTATGGATGTTTATCCCGTTAAAGGTCAAATGATTGTAGTTAAAGGGCCAGAGGGATATTTGGACAGTATTATTTTACAAGATGGGCAATATATGATCCCACGAAAAGATGGGCGCATTATTGTTGGGAGTACTGTTGAATCTATGGTTTTTGATAAAAGTATAACAACTGAAGTGCGAGAAAATCTTACTGACTTTATGTATCGATTGTTGCCAGATTTAAAAAAATGTGTTGTCGAACATCAGTGGGCAGGGTTGCGACCCGCGACTATAAGTGGAATTCCATTTATAGGCTGTCATCAGAAATATGAAAATTTGAGTTTTAATTGTGGGCATTTTAGGAATGGACTCAGCACCAGTCTGGCATCGGCTAAGTTATTGGTGGATTTGATTGAAAAAAGACCGCCTTCCGTTGACCCGTTACCTTATGAACTGAATAAGTCAAATTTTCACTGAGTTATTAATTTTTTAAAATTTAAATTGGGGGATTTCTCCGTGAAAAAAACGAAGCAAATTTTTGCGCACCTGTTCTTGATGCTTTTAGGCTTAGGGGAGGCGAATGCGGAATACGCATTGAATATGCCAAAAGGTGTCACTCGGATCAGTAACGATGTATATGATCTGCATATGTTGATCTTATGGATCTGTGTAGCGATTGGTGTTCTTGTTTTTGGCGTGATGTTTTATTCGATTTATTATCACCGTAAGTCTGCGGGGCATCAAGCCGAACAGTTTCACGATAATGCTAATATTGAACTGTTGTGGACGGTGATTCCCACCATTATTTTGGTGGTAATGGCAATCCCGGCAACGAAGACGATGATGCAGATGGATGATGTCAGTGAACCTGACATAACCATTAAGATTACCGGCTGGCAATGGAAGTGGGAATACGACTACTTAGACAGCGGTGTTCACTTTTTTAGTAGCTTAGATGCTGAAAGTAATCAAGCTAGACAGCTGGGTTCTGGTGTTGAGGCAGCGGATGTTGACAATTATTTGTTGAATGTTGACAACCCTTTAGTCCTTCCGGTTAACAAAAAGATACGCTTTTTATTGACGGCCTCGGATGTTATTCATTCCTGGTGGGTGCCGGAGTTCGGCTGGAAAAAAGATAACGTCCCGGGTTTTATTAATGATGCTTGGGTCTCGGTTGAAAAGCCGGGGATTTATCGCGGCCAGTGTGCAGAGCTTTGCGGTAAAGACCACGGTTATATGCCTATTGTAGTGATTGCGAAGGAGCAGGCCGAGTATGAGCAATGGCTAGAAGAGAAAAAAGCACAGGCTTTAGCGGAGGCTAGTTCAGCAGACCGGCAATGGTCACAGGCGGAATTGATTGCTAAAGGGTCTGAGGTTTATCAAGCGAATTGTGCTTCTTGTCATATGGCTGATGGACAAGGGGTGCCGGGGACTTTTCCTGCCTTGGCGGGCAGTTCAGTTGTTACCGGACCCTTGGACGGTGAAGTTTCAATCGTACTGAATGGCCGCGGTATGATGCCATCATTTGGCGCCATGTTGAATGCCAGTGATTTAGCGGCGGTGATTAGTTTTACCCGTAATGGTTTGAGCAACAAGGTGGGTGATTCAGTGCAACCACTGATAATAAAACCGCTGTTGGCGGCGATGACCCAACCTGAAGAAGATGACGATTGGTAAGGTTCGTTTGCAGTCAGTATTGTAATTAAATAAATATTTTTAAATTGAGGTTTAAATTATGTCAGCAGTAACATCTGCCCATGATGCGCATGACGATCATGGGCCTAAAAAAGGTATTATGCGATGGTTAACGGCAACCAATCATAAAGATATCGGCACGATGTACTTGGTCTTTGCACTGGTTATGTTTTTTGTAGGCGGGGCGATGGCGTTAGTCATCCGCGCGGAGTTATTTGAACCGGGGTTACAGTTTGTTAATCCACAGTTTTTTAATTCAATGACGACCATGCACGCTCTTCTGATGGTATTTGGGTTTATGATGCCGGCTTTTGCAGGCTTTGCTAACTGGATGATTCCGATGATGATTGGGGCGCCAGATATGGCCTTGCCGCGGATGAACAATATGAGTTTTTGGTTGTTGGTTGCCGGCGGTGTATTGCTGTCCAGTACCTTGTTTATGGAAGGTGGCGCACCCGCTGCCGGTTGGACTTTGTACCCACCGTTGGTTTTGCAGACCGGTGATTCATTACCATTTGCAATTTTCTCGGTTCATTTGCTGGGTGTGTCATCAATTATGGCGGCAATTAACATTGTTGCCACTATTTTCAATATGCGTGCGCCGGGTATGGGCTTGATGAAGATGCCTATGTTTGTTTGGACTTGGTTGATCACAGGCTTTTTATTGATTGCCGTGATGCCGGTTTTTGCCGGTGCGGTGACCATGTTATTAACCGATCGTTTTTTTGAAACCAGTTTTTTTGATGCCGCCGGTGGTGGTGATCC
>Ga0209263_1000830_pt1 | contig 18412 bp, 14 predicted proteins | sample SaaInlV_DNA_100m_FD_184684 | JGI IMG/M metagenome (GOLD analysis project Ga0209263, IMG submission 184684) | Marine microbial communities from expanding oxygen minimum zones in the Saanich Inlet - SI075_LV_DNA_100m (SPAdes) (version 2) | ecosystem: Environmental > Aquatic > Marine > Unclassified... | reverse complement strand
ATCTAAGCCACCCGCTTCTTCTTGAAATGGCGCTTCTGCGCTGGATCTAATTTGGCTTGTGTCTAATTGAATTTCTATTTCTCGAATACTGGCTGAACCTATGGTTATGTTTTCTTCAGAAAAGGCCGCCGCTTGAAAACTCAAAAGCGTGCATTCAGAATGAGATGAAACGAGTTCGGCTGATAATTTTCCATTATAAACTGTTTTAATAAAAATAGGGCTCCCTTCTTGCCAGACAAACGCATTCAAATCTGGAAGAAATGGTGCGTTCAACTTCGCAGAGACTTTTGGGAAATAATCTCGCGTTTGATAGCTGTGTCCAATCATGACAAACTTGGGCTTTTCTGCCTGAACCACTTGAGATACAGCTTCAGAAAATCCATCTGCACTATAAGTAGACAATAAGTCATGCTTTGCCAACAAAATTTCATCCAAAGCAAACCCTGAGGCCTCTTGTGCTAAAGCGTCCGCATCCTTTCCCATAGCAAGGGCACCGATGCTTAAGTTTTGTTCTTTGGCAAAAGATTGAGCCCCAACAATTGCTTCTTTGCTCATACGATGAAGCGAGCCATTATTTGATTCTAATACGATTAATATATCCATGATTTTCTCCTATAATACTTTCACTTCGTTTTTTAAAACGTCCATCAAACGGGAAACAATAGCATCTGGTTCTCCTTCTATCATTTCGGTTTGCTTGTCTGACTCGGGGATAAATATCTTTTGCACTGATTGCTTTTCCTCTGATAATAAAAATTCAGATTCGGGAATCACTTTCAATTCCTTCTTTTTTGCGCCCATGATGCCTTTAAGAGAAGGGTAACGTGGTTGGTTAAGGCCGGATTGAATACTCACACTTGCAGGTAATGTAAGGGTCAGCCACTGAGACCATCCTGCTTCTAATTCTCTTTTGACTTTGAGCGAACCCTCTAATAATTCTGTCCCAACCACCAAAGAAGCTGTGGACATATTAAGTAATTGCCCCAGAATGATGCCCGTTTGTCCCATACCTGCGTCATCCGATTGTAATCCTGAGAAGATGAGATCAAAGCTTTCATTTTCTAAAACTTTAGCAAATTGTTTTGCCAGGGTGAGTGGATCTGTGATGCCGTTGGATTCGGTCTGAAGATGCATACCTCGATTTGCTCCTCTTGCCAATGCTTCTCGAATAATTTTTTGCACCCGATCTGGGCCCAAACTAATAGCCACGACCTCACCATCACCATTTTTTTCGATGAGCTGTTGTGCTTCTTCTAAAGCGTAGCTGTCACTTTCGTTCATTAAAAATGAAGCTTGACCCTCTTGGATGCCTGTCTTCGCATCATTCAATGGCAAGGCAGATTCAGCGCCAGGAACCTGTTTAATTAATACGCCAATTTTCATGGGAAATGTCCTTTCTTGAAATAGTGTAAATAATTGATAAATTCAATGGTCAAAGTTAAGAGAATCCTTTGAAAAACATGATGCACAAATTAAAAATTCTAACATTTCCCTGATTTTCGTTGGAAAATTTGACCATAAAACCATTATTGGCTTCATTTTCCGCCCCGAAACAAGTTCGGGATTTTCACTTCGTTCCAACCTTAATCAGAAAAATGGTATCTATTTTTTCTTTACGCACAGGTGTTTTGTAAAGGATTCTAAAACATTTCTCAAAAAGAGTCTGGGCAAAATATGTTTCAAATCAATACCATCGTTTTAGCAAACCTTTTAGTGATTCTTGGTATTATGATTTTGCTTCTGACCCTTGTGCGAAAAATCAATCCGAAAAAGAAAAAAAATCTTAAGCGAGATGATTAAACCAGCGGTGAAACTGCACATTAAAATACGCCTTGCTTTGTAGATGTGGCATAATCATCCCTGATTGTGCTAAAAAACGAGAAAGGATTCTCGTTCCACTCTAAACAAGAAGGGTTTCTTGTTCCACTAAGCCTTGTGGACGCAAAAACAAATTTCACAACCTGAACACTTTCGACTTTATAGACTTTCAGCTTACCCGTTTAAATGTCTTGGTTTTTACATACATATAGCAATAGCTTTACCTGTTCGTTCTTAATGGAAGACCGAATAATAATCCAATCAATCATAGAAAAACGAAGGAGTTCTCATATGATAAAAACGATAAAACAAATCTTGCCGATGATACTTATATCCGGTTTGATGTTTGCACAAAGTATTCAAGGAAATTTTGACCTGAATGCTGCCATTGTGGAATACACCTATGTAGTGCGTGATTCTGTAAGTGCCGACGATGCCAATAGCTCTTATGCCGTAACAGCTTCTTGGCCAAGCTCTGCTGCTGCTGCTGCTGGTATGGGCTATACGCACGCTTTAAAAGAATTTGAAACTGGAGATACCATCGCCGTTGCGCTTGTTCCTTTAATCAACGAAACTTACTTACAAATGTTTGGTGTTGCCATGAATGTGAATTTAGACGATGGAGGCACATTCTCGATTAATGCCGGTAGTACCTATCCCACAACTGACGCAGAAAACTGCTCAACTTATGTTTCTGTTCCTGCAGTGCAAGAATCTGGGGATTGGACTGGCACAACTGGTTTTACACATCCCGATAACCCAAATGCTTATTCTATGGGTTGGGGAATTACACTCTCAAGTGTATTTGCGCAATTTAATGCACCTGATTTAGTCGGTGGTGTTCATGGCGTTAATTATGGTGTAGGCACAACTATGGAAAACTGGGGTATGATTACAATTGATTACACGGACGATACACATGCTACACCCGCTGGACTTGAAATCTACTGGGAAGCACATGATGGCGTTGGCTCTGGACTTGGCGTTGATGCTACTGGAGCACTTAATGGTTTTACTGGCGTCCCTGTGGCTCCCGGCGATACGGTAACGATTCTAAATACAGATGCTTATCTTGCTTATTATGATACAACCATGTGGAATGATTTGGGATGGACTGGAGATGATAACTTTACTGTTCCAATGTTAGGTGGAAAAGGTCAAACCATTGATCCAAGTAATCCTGATACGTACGAAATTAACCCCATGACAGGCGATACGCTTCCTGCAGGTATTGTTGAAGCAAATCATGGCTATCTATTTGATCCAGCTGGTGGCGATGGTGTCCCCTTTAATGGTGATGAAGCACTCGCGCCTACGGCTTACTTCTTTACCTACAACTTCTTAGAAGCCTCAATGATTTTCTCTGAAGTATTTGCAGGAATGTTAGCGGCTGGTGTTGATGCGCAAACTGCACTTTCAAATGCGGCTGATTCTGTTGCTTTTGTTTATGTTGATGCAACAACATCTGCTACTATTGGTGGATTAGTCGGTGCATCTTTGTATGACGAATATGTCGCTTGCTTAGGTACTGGCGGTGGAGACGCATGTGATGAAATCTTTAGAAAAGGCCCAACCATGACGCTTGCCTATGTAAAAGTCATGTGTCCTGATGGTGCTGGTGAATGTGGTGTGGATGATTCTGGCTGGGATTATGATATGGAAGATGGTCGTTTAATCTTTGAAGTAGATAACCGCTGTATTCCTGATAATACAACACAACGGGTTAATACTTTCTGGACAAGCACTGCTTTGGATGTGGATACAGATGCTCCATTAGCACAGAAGTTTGAAGTATATGGAAACTATCCAAATCCATTCAACCCTGTAACTAGTATTAAATTTGCTACAGAAAAATTCTCACATGTGAATGTTACGATTTATTCATTATTGGGAGAAGAAGTGATGACGCTTCACAATGGCGATTTAAATGCTGGCACTTATTCCATGACTTGGAATGGGAAAAACCACTTTGGAAATGCTGTCCCAAGTGGCATGTATGTTTACAGAGTAAATTCAGACAACAGAACTTTTTCTGGGAAAATGCTCCTATTGAAATAAGCTTGTTGTTTTACATCGTTTAATTAACTACAATGAAAAAATGAGCAGCTTAACATTAAGCTGCTCATTTTTGTATAAGGCCCATCATGAAAAAAATAATCCCTTATTTTGTTTTTGCTCAACTTCTCTTTGCGCAAAATAGCACCCTTTCTGGGTTTGTAAGAGATAAAACAAATAAAGATCCTCTATTAGGTGCTAATGTTGTTTTACTTGGAACAACCCTTGGCGCTGCAACAGATATAGATGGACAATTCGCCATTAACAATATTCCATCTGGTGATTATAAAGTAAAGGTTACCTATATTGGTTTTAAATCCTATGAAGCTCAAATTACTTTTTCACAGAATGAAACGATTCAACAAAATTTTGATTTAGACCCAGAATTTATTCAAATGGAAACATACGTGGTAACCGCTTCTAGAAGGCGTGAGAGAGTTGAAGATGCGCCTGCTGCTATTTCTGTCATTACCAAAAGAGAAATTCGTAGAGAGAGTAATACCAATCTTGGGGATTATCTCAAGGGAACCAAAGGCATAGATTTTACCCAATCGGGGATTGATAGCTACAATATGACAGCACGAGGATTTAATTCTTCTTTTAGTTCAAGATTACTTACCCTAATGGATGGACGCATGGCAAATGTCCCTTCTTTACGATTAACCGCTTATAATGTGATTCCCGTCTCATTTGAAGATGTGGAACAAATTGAAGTCGTGCTTGGCCCTTCTTCTGCTTTATATGGACCGAATGCGCACAGTGGTGTTTTAAATATTGTCACCTCTTCTCCACTTCGTTCCCAGGGAACCTCGATTAATATCCAAGGTGGATTATTGAGTCAAACTGATACCGATTTACTTAAAAAAATTACCTTTAGAACGGCTCATAAAATCGGAAATTTTGGATTTAAAATTTCTGGTGTCGCCATGTCCGGGCAAGATTGGACCCATTACAATGATGATGAACACGAGGGACACGACCCTGCTTTTATCGGAAGAGCAAATCAAATTCATGACAATTTAGATAGAGGTGGTTCTTTGGCTGATGCTTCGAATCCTATATTTACAAGCGATATGATTAGTCAAGTGGAAGGGGCTGATGAATCTTGGGTTGGCTATTATTGGGGAGATCATATTGAAGCTTATGGCGAAGATGGCTCTCCACTGATTACGCAAGATATGATTGATGCAGCTTCCAGTGATGAATTCAACCGTTATACTTTAGATAATGGAAATATTTTATGGTTTGTAACGAAAGATAAGCTTGGATATGTTTATGCTGATGGCATTGACAATAATGGGGATGGCAATATTGATGAAGGAATTGACCGAGGGGTTGATGATAATTCAGAAGCGTGGGTGGATGGTATTGATAATGATGGGGATGGATTTATTGATGAATCAGATGAGTTAGGCTCAGCCTGGTTGTCTCGATTTGAGAGCTATGCAAGTGGCGTTTCAAATACGACTATCTATTCCACTCCAGATTCAAGCTGGAGTATTTTAGATCTTGCGCATAAATTAGGATTTGGTGATTATCAATATAATGACGATGGGCAAATTGTCTTTGATACAAATAACAATGGCATTTTTAATGATGATTGGGGCAATAATGGCCTAGATGATGATGGCGACTGGGGATTATATAAGGACGACCTAGGAAATGCTTTTGATACGCCAACAGAATTGTTTACGGATTTGAATGACAATAATCAATATGATTCAGACGTAGGTGAAATTTGGTCAGATTTTCTTAAAACTTTTCTTGATTTTGGTTTAGATGGACTTCCCAATACGGGAGATTTTGGCGAAGGAAATGGCGTTTGGGATAGAGAAACATTTGAAGACCTAAACAATAACAATGAGTGGGACACTTTTGTCAATAATGATTTAGATGGAAATGGATTTCCCAGTGTGGGAGAAGTAGGTGTGGACGAAGATGATGAAAAAGATTTTGTCATGAATTACGGCGATTTATCTAGAGTCTATAAAGATGCCAACGATGATGGGGTTGATGATTATCCTGTATTTAAGGTTCGAAACTATCGTTATGATTTACGTTTAGATTGGGAGCCAAGTAACGATTTGACCGTGAGTTTATCCCACGGATTTGCTTGGGCAAGAAATATCAATATCACAGGCATTGCTCGATATTTGGCAGACGGATGGGTGTATCGCTATTATCAATCAAAAATGCGATATAAAAATTTCTTTTTGCAAGCCTATTTGAATTCTAGCTATTCTGGAAACCCAGAACATCCCACCAGAAACTTGGCAACCGGAAGCCTTATTTATGATCGCTCCAAAAAATTTAGTGCCCAATTACAACATGTAAATGAATGGAAAAATGGAGATAGACGATTTGTGTGGGGGATTGACTATTTTCTCACATTGCCTGACACAAAAGGGACCATCCTTTCCGATAAAGAGATTTCGGATAATCGTGATAATAATGGAAATGGCGAGGCAGGTTCTCCTTATAGATTCTTTGATGTGAATGACGATACGTGGTATGATAAAGGAGAGAGCTATACCGCTTGGGATGAAAAAGATTCTGTAGGCGTTGCATCTGATGGTTCCACCATCTATAATGATAATGCTTTGGGAGCGATTGCGGATGGTTTTGACAATGATGGGGATAGTGACGATTTTGATGATTTGAATGGAAATGGATTTCCCGACTATGTGGATGCTGATGAAAGTGGTTTGTATGAGTTAGGCGAAACGGTCGAACCTGGTGTGCAATGGATGGGTGAGCAGAAATTTTTAGTATATGCCGATGGGAAAGACAATGATGGTGACGGAAAAATCGACGAAAATATCGATGAAGGCATTGATGAAGCAGCAGAGGATAATCGCTATACCGTCAATGAACTTGGCGCCTATTACCAAGTCAATTGGAAGTTCAATAAAAAATGGGAATTTATCCAAGCCACAAGATTTGATATTCATGATAGACTGACGAACTTTATTGAGTTTAATAACCAAGGCTATGGAAAAGGATATAGTCCTTTTAACTGGAAATTTAATTCAGAGCAAAAAGAAGGTCTTCAGCTCTCGCCAAAATTTGGTATCGTTTATCGTCCAAAAGACAATCAAAACTTTCGATTAACATGGGCAACCGCTTTTAATACCCCAACCAATCAAGCACTATTTTTAGATATTTTTGTTACGCGTGTTTCTGTGTTTAAAGTTTATGCTCGCGGCTCTGACGGTGGCTATACCTTCCCAAGAGATGAGTTTGGTCGCCCTTACTTTTATAGACCTTATGATGGAAGCTATTCACCCGTCGATACTAGCGAAAGTATTTATTTTTATCCTTCAACTGATCCACGAATCGAGGGCTATTTTGGTCAAACTGCCAACGATATTCCAGAGCTAGAAGCGGAGATCGTAAAATCTTGGGAACTAGGATATAAAGGGCGACTTAGTTCTCGCGTCTTTGGAACGCTTGATTTATACACAAGTCATTACAGCAGTTTTGTAAGTCCTGTTACATTTATCACGCCTCTTGTCATCAAAAAATCAGTTTTGGAAACGGATTATAATGGGGATAGCCTCATGAATACCATCGGAGATATAGCCAATAATAATATTATAGACGAAGAAGATTATAATACGGCTTTAGATAAATGGCGAGATGGGGAAAACCTACAGGGCGTAACAGCCATGGATACGATTCCAGGATTTACGCCTCCCGTGGTCGTTGGATATGTAAATTATGGTGAAGTCGATATGTGGGGATTTGATGCTAGCTTAACAGCAATCCTCAATTTGGAATGGACATTAGACTTAACATACTCCTATTTGGGAATGACCGAATTTTTAAATCCAATTACCAATGCGCAAGATCCCATTAATGCTCCTCGACATAAAGGGGGAATGAAATTAAAATATCATCCAAGACGCTGGCCTTTTACCGCCTCATTAAATGGACGATATGTAGATGGGTATAAATGGTCATCTGGAATTTATTTTGGAGATATTAAGCCTTATACGCTTTTTGATTTCCATTTAGGATATTCGTTTAATGAGCACTTGTCTGGGAATCTGACCATCAATAATATTGCCAATAATCGTCACATTGAAATTATTGGCGGTCCTTCTTTAGGGCGAGTAATCGTGTTGCGGCTCCAAACAAAATTATAAATTACTGTTCTTGAATTTCGATAGTTTTTTTTCTCTCGATAAATCTTTATTTTTCCTGATTAATAAAGATTTATCCAATCTTATCTTTGATTTGATTATGCCATGGATAACAAATCAGAATCATTGGATTATTCCTCTCTTGATTTTATCGATTGTTTTATTGTTTAAAACAGGATATCGAGGAAAAATAACATTTGCAATTCTTATCGTTGGATTTGCCATTACAGATGCATCTATTGCTCAAATCTTAAAACCAATGTTTGGGCGAATCCGTCCTTCTCATGCGATTGCGGAACAGATTAATCTCTTGGTGGGGAAAGGAGGGTTATATAGTTTTCCTTCCAATCATGCGGCAAATAGCTTTATGCTCGCAAGTATTCTTGGCTATTTTTTTGATAGAATTAAAATCTCATTATTTATTTTGGCTGGTATCATTTCTTTCTCACGCATATATGTTGGCGTTCATTATCCGGGAGATGTGATTTTTGGGGCACTTTACGGCTATCTTGTCGCTTGGACTGTGCTAAGCCTTTGGGTGATGATTAAGATGCGAGAACTAAAACGCGGACGAACTTGGGTTTGGTACGCAAATGAATCCTAAAGTGGACTCTATAGGTTAATTTGGCAGTTTATCTGTGGGCGGTTTTACACCAAATGCAGAAAAACCTTCTTCTCTATTTGACATTTTAATTTCACCATTTTTATATTCAAATTTTCTGATATTATCTTGCATTGCATTCATAAATGCTTTTGCATGTTGAGGGGCCATAATAATTCTGGAGTGAACTTTTGCTTTTGGCACACCTGGTAAAATGCGCGTAAAGTCCATCACAAATTCTGCTGGCGAGTGTGTAACAACAACAAAATTGGCATATTCGCCTGAACTTACGTCAGGATCTAATTCAATATTAATCTGTTGAACTTTCTTTTTCTCTTCTATCATGATACTATCCTTTATTATTATTTTTTTCCTGAGAATTCCCGTTCATTGAAATCTTCCCAATCTTCTTCAATGCCCTCAAATTCTGTATAATCTTTGGTGTTTTCTTCGTCTTGCTTATTATTGTGAATCACTTCATTCTCATAAATATTGAATAAATCTTTCCTTTTTTCATACTGAGAAGGATCTCCCTCTTCTTCTTCTGTTTGATCTAAATCTTCTACATCTACACTATAGATTTCTGCATCAAAAAAATCAAGGTTTTCCACAATTCCGTTTGTCATTAAGTGTTCCAGAAAGTCAAGATAAGTTCTATCTCTCAAATCAGTTTTACAATTAACACAAACCAGTGAATCTTTCAAATCCACTTCTTCTAAGCTTGCCTCACATTTGGGGCAAATTATTCCTTCAAGCATTCGTAATCTCCATAAAAATCGGTGGTCAATATATGTCCTGACTTGACATACAACAATAGGTTTTTTACTGAAATCTTGTGAAAAATAATTTTATTGGTTTTTATAATTCAGAATAAATTTTTTCTAAAATCAAAATTTGAGTTTCTGCCATCGTTCGATTTCGTCTTGATTGCACTATTTTTGCCGTATGCAAAAAATCATCCCAATTCATTTTCCTCTTTTTCCCATTGAGATAAAAAGTAAAAGGAGCAATCTTCTTCCCTGGAAAGGAATGGGCTAACACATTGCAAGCTGGGCCAATGACTGTCCCCGTATTGAGTTGTGTCCCAATAGCTGTTTTGCTATGATCTCCAATTAAAGCACCCATAAACAATGTTCCTGTATTATGTTTTTTCCCATTAACGTCCATAATGACAGATGTATAGTTATTCTTCAAATTACTATTTGTGGTGCCCGCGCCCAAATTAACCCACTCACCAATAAAGGCATCCCCTAAATGGCCATCATGGGCTTTATTTGAAAAGGATTGGAAAATACATCCATGGACTTCCCCTGCCACTTTGCAGTGAGGGCCAATAATAGAATTTGAAAGATTACTATGGGCTTGCACTATAGAATTTTTTCCCAAATAAACGGGACCCTCGATATAAGAAAATGGTTTTATTACCACATTTTCTTCAATAATGATAGGACCTTTTTCCACATTAAAAACCACCTGTTTGGGAATATGGACAGATGGATGGGCATAAACCTTATCTTGGTTTTCATTAAATTGTATAAAAGGAAGATATGATGAAATTGATAAGGAAATCTGAGATAATATTTCCCAAAGATATCGAGCGGATGGAACCTCCAATTCAATTTCATCTAAGCCCAAATAATCTTCTTTTAAAGGACCGCCTTTTCCCACCCAATCTTCAGCTTCTTGTTTAGATAAATTCGCACCAACAAAACGCCCATTCGATTTGAAAATAGTATTCGGTTTCCCTTGCATCAATTCGATTGCATCTTTATTCCAATAAGCACTTCCCAAAATCCACAGACCGGCTTCTAATTCTGAGGGATTTACCTTAGCCTCAGGATGCTGTTCTTGACTTAATTTTTTGAACTCATCTCGAACAATTAAAGAATAATCGTCATGAATCATTTTTAATATTCGTTCAAGAAAGGTATCAGGGCCCGAGCGAACCTCAAAGATGGGTCGTGTGAGTGAAATGGGCTCTAAGTCTAAAGCCTGCTTATCTTCAAAAATGTAAATCATAATATTCCAATAAATTTACGCAGTGTTTCAAAACTTTTTTCTAAAAATTCTCCTTTTTTATGGCTAATCAAAACAGAATAATATTCGTCGGCATAAGGGGTTTGGAATCCAATTTTTAAGGGCGTATCAATTCCCAAACTTAATTCTTTGAATAACAAATTTTCTTCCATATTCAAATCCACCAATGCATCAATTTTAATATTACTTACTTTATCTCTAAATAATCCTACGCCAATAACGCCCCAGCTATTTATATCTTTTTCTGAGAAGGAGATGATATTCCCCTGCAATGCTTCAGGGTAATGTTGCTTTGCATCTTCATCGCAAATAAAATGCACCATGGTTTTCCCTGTTAATGATTTTATAAAATGATTCATGACTTGCGCATATTCCAATTTTTCGGGAAGAAAGACCAAAAGAGATTCCACACCAGTCCCATTTTTGGATACTTTTAGGCTCACTAAGGACTTTTTTGACTTCTGCGTTAGCCTTTTCCACATTAACAGAGTTTTTGTTTTCCATTGATTTTTCATATCTGAATATAATAAAGCTTTGTAGCTTTCACTTATATTCTCAGGACATTCATTAAGATTAAAGAAAGGAAACACATGGCAGTCGGAAAAAAATTACTTTATGGTGGCTTAGGCTGGGTTACGCTTGGACCCATTGGAGCCATTATTGGATATGCCATAGCAAGTATGTCCGAAAATCAAACTTCTTATTCAACTGGCACTTCTGGGCCCGCTTATACCAAGCCCGGGGATTTTATTGTCTCTATTTTGGTTTTGTTGGCAAAAGTGATGAAGGCGGATGGAAAACTATTAAAATCTGAATTAGATTATGTGAAACAGTTTTTGCAAGGCCAATTTCGTCCTCATGAAGTCCAAAATTTTATGGCACTTTTTAAAGATATTCTTGATAAAGAGTACCCACTGAAAGACGTTTGTCGACAAATTCAACGATCTATGGATCATCCAAGTCGTTTGGAATTGATTCATATTCTCTTTGGATTATCCGCGGCAGATGGACATGTAGATGCTCAAGAAATTCATGTGATACATTCAATTGCAAATTATTTAAATATCAATGAAAGTGATTTTGCCTCTATCAAAGCCATGTTTGTGGCCAATACAAAATCTGCATTTATTATTTTAGAAGTTGATGAAAAAGCAAGCAATGATGCCCTAAAAAAAGCTTATCGAAAAATGGCAAATAAATATCATCCAGATAAAGTCTCTCACTTGGGGGATGATTTTCAAAAACTGGCAGAAGATAAATTTAAAGCTGTGAATGATGCTTATCAGTCCATCAAAAAAGAACGTGGTATTAAGTGAGTAACCCTAAAATTAAACCGGGACAATTTCCTTTTACCCGTGGTATTTATACCGAAATGTATCAACAGCGTCTTTGGACCATGCGTCAATATGCAGGATTTACAACAGCAGAAGAATCAAACAAGCGTTATCGATATCTCTTGAAAAATGGCGTTTCTGGTTTGTCGGTTGCTTTTGACTTACCCACACAAATTGGCTACGATTCAGATCATGCCATGGCAGATGGAGAAGTGGGGAAAGTGGGTGTTCCAATTTCTTCACTGCAAAATATAGAAACCTTATTTCAAAATATTCCTTTGGATCAAGTTTCCACATCTATGACCATTAATGCGACCGCCCCAACTTTATTAGCCCTTTATATTGCAGTCGCTGAAAAAAAAGGTATCTCATCAACAAAATTGAGAGGCACGATTCAAAATGATATTTTGAAGGAATATATAGCGCGAGGAACATATATTTATCCACCAGAATCTTCCATGCGACTCATTACTGATGTCTTTGAGTTTTGTGCGAACCACGCGCCAAAATGGAACACCATTTCTATCTCTGGATATCATATTCGAGAAGCGGGCTCAAGCGCTGGACAAGAATTGGCTTTCACTTTTGCCAATGCCATCGCTTATGTGGAGGCGGCTATTTCAAAAGGATTAGACCCAAATCAATTTGGTCAACGACTTTCTTTCTTCTTTAATGCGCATAATGACTTTTTGACCGAGATTTCAAAATTTCGTGCTGCAAGAAAAATATGGGCGAAAATCATGAAGGAACGTTTTGGCGTTAAAAATGAAAAAGCGCTACGTTGTCGTTTTCACGTGCAGACAGGAGGCTCTACTTTAACCGCTTCCCAAATTGATAATAATGTAGTGCGAACCACCATTCAGGCGCTTTCTGCTGTTTTGGGTGGAACGCAATCGCTACATACCAATAGCAAAGATGAAGCCCTTGCTTTACCCACAGATGATTCAGTTCGATTGGCCTTGCGAACTCAACAAATCATCGCCCACGAATCAGGTATCCCAGCGCATCCCGATCCATTTGGAGGGAGTTATGTGGTAGAATCCATGACAGATGATTTGGTCAAGGAAGCTTTCGAAATCATTGAAAAAATTGATAAATTAGGTGGCACAATTCCTGCCATCGAAGAAGGATGGATTCAAAATGAAATTACCCGTTCTGCTTATGCCTATCAAAAAGATATCGATGCAAAAAAACAAATTATTGTCGGAGTAAATCAATTTGAAGATTCGGAAGAATCTGTTCCTGAATTATTAGAGATTGATGCAGAAAAGGTCAAAACACAAATTCAGTCCGTTACCGCTTTGAAATCTTCTCGGAATAATGATCAAGCCAAACAAAAGCTCTCTCAATTAAAATCCGTAGCCCAATCAAAAGAAAACGTGATGCCATCCATTATTGATTGCGTGAAAAATGATTGCACGCTCGGAGAAATTGCAGACACATTTCGAGACGTTTTTGGAGAATATCAATCCAGTTGAATTTATTTTGATTGCTTTCGCTTCATTTATTTCGCTTCTTTTCCATCCTATGTTGATATCAGCGTTCACATTTGCTGTGCTGATTTATTCAGAAAAATCCAGCACTCAAAGTCCACATTTAATCTTTTTTATCGCTCTTCTTTTTTCCACTTTATTATCAATTGCAATGGTGATGTATTTACGAAAGAAAGGGATCGTCAGTGATGCGGATGTATCTGCCCGCGAACAACGGGTAAAACCATTGATGATTGGTGCCCTTTTTAATGGAATTGGGTTTCTTGTTTTACGTTATATGGACGCATCGGTACTTGTGCAGGGACTTATGTTTTGTTATGCCTTCAATACGATGATTATTTCTTTTATCTCAAGATATTGGAAAATTTCTATTCACGCCATTGGGCTTAGTGGGCCGCTCGTTGCCCTTTGGCTTTTTGGCGTTCAATTTCCTGTTTTCATGATATTGGCTATGGTATTGTTGGGAGTATCTCGTGTAATCCTAAAATCACACACGCCGGCACAAGTTTTGGCAGGAACGTTTTTGGGGCTCGGACTTGCTTATTTTCAGTTGACATTTCTTTTTCTTTCATAACGACGAAAAACTTAAACATTAAAAATATATTAACCCTCATCTCTGCTCTTTTTCTTTTCTCTGGTTGTCCTCCTGAAGATGACGTGGAAAAAGCTTGCATTGATGCAATAATTATTTGGGCAGGAGCTCCCGCCGTAGATGGCTGTGGATGGTTGATAGAAATAAACGATATAGACTTTAAGGCAGAATCCGTCCCCGATTCGTTTCAAATAGATTCTTTGGCTGTGTGTATTGCGTATGAACCGATTGATAGTATTCAATGTGGCTTTGTTTCATATTACCCAGGAATTCGAATTCTTGAAATAGAATAAACTTGTGATTTTTACCCAACTTATTCTAGCCAATCTAAAAACAAAATATATTGGCAAAACAATTGAATATTATACAAAAACTGAATCCACAAATAATGATGCATGGGAACTCTGTGATGAAAATGGTAAAGATGGAACCGCCATCATCGCTGGCCTCCAAAGCAAAGGACGAGGAAGACAAGGGAAAAAATGGCATAGCGCGCCAGGCAAGGGTTTGGCGTTTTCTGTGCTTATTTATCCAGATATTTCCACAGAAAATTCAGGCTTATTTTCCATTGCGGTCGCAATTGCTATTCACAAAGCTTTATTGCAATATGAAATTGAAAGCCAATTGAAATGGCCCAATGATATTTTGATTGAAGGAAAAAAACTCGGTGGAATTTTATGTGAATCCCGTATTTCTAAAAATAAAGTTAAAGCACTTGTTATCGGTATCGGACTTAATGTGAACGAATCTCGTGATGATTTCCCGCCTGAAATTTCAGCGCAAAGCACATCCTTATTTTTAAGGAAAGGGATCCCATTTCAACGAGAAAGGATTCTTGCTTCAATTTTGAATGAACTGGAAATTGTTATAGAAGCGTTAAAAGAAAATCAGATTGCATCCGTAATGCATGATTGGGAATCTGCGTGTGGACATCTGAATAAAACGATTTCAATTCAAGAAAATGACGAAGTAAAAACAGGGATATTTTCTGGCATCAATGCTCAGGGGAATGCGAGATTAATCATTGATGGAAAAATAAAAACTATCTCATCGGGAGAATTGCTTTAATCTATCAACGGGACAAATGGATACCTGATAATTTCACATTTTAACGGTAAGCTCATTGATTAAATGATGTGAACGAAATTTCAGGCATGACAAGTAATTTGGGAAATGCTGTTTTAATACTGAAAAAGGCCTGACGTTTTAATCGAAATTTCAAAATCATCAAAAACAGTCAGCAAATCTGTTTCGATACTTTTACAATGGCTTAAGGCCTTTTTTTGACTAATGCCCTGCTTAAAATTAAGTCCAAACAAAATAATATGATGTTCGTTCGTATCTACAATTCGAATATCATGGAAATTGGATAGCCACTCATTGTCGCTCCAGTGTCTCTCTAAATAGTTTTTCACTTGCTTCACCTTTGGATGGTTGGGATAAATGGGGTCCACATGCACGGTGGGCGAGAAGCCTATTTGTTCCTGAATTTTGTGTTCAACATTTTCGGAAATATCATGTGCGGTGGCAGGATTTTCATTCCCATTAATTTCGATATGAATGCTCAAAAATTTATCTTTTCCATAACTATGAATCACAATATCGTGGGCGCCCAAAACACCTTCTACGCTTTCAACAATTTGCCGAACTTCCATAATTTCATCTTCTGATGGCGGTTTCCCGAGCAAATCATCAATCGCTGTTTTGGCAATTTCGAATCCAGTCCAAATGATGAAAAGCGCAACGCCCAATCCAGCCCATCCATCTACTTGATGGTATCCATATTTTCCTGCAATCATGGCGACCAAAACTAAAAGAGAAGAAATAGCGTCTGTCCGATGGTGCCACGCATCCGCATGCAAAGCACCAGAAGCAATTTTTTCCGAAAGAAATTCTCCATACTGAGCCGTGAACTCCTTGAGTATAATTGTACTGAAAAGTAATATAATCATCCACCACTCGGTCCGAAGCGCTTCTGGGTTCATCAATCGATGAATGGATGATTGGATAAATTCAATGCCCGCAACCGCCAAAAGAATAGCGATAATTAAAGTGGCAATATATTCGGCACGTCCATGACCATAAGGATGCTCTTCGTCTGCTGGTTTTTCCGATTCTTTAAATCCCCAAATGACAACGGCGGAAGAAATGAGATCGGATAAAGTATGAATCGCATCTGCCAACAAAGCAATAGAGCCCACCAGCAAACTGAGGCTCATTTTGATGATAAATAAAATCCCGTTGATAAAAATAGAAACCCAACCCTGAAAAATACCGATTCGGCTTCGATATTTTTGCGCCGATGCTTTACTGACGGGAATAAAATAATTTGTTATTTTTTCAAACATTATTTTGTTCATTTATTTTTAACCTATCTAATGGACTTTTTATTTTTTCAAAAGCAATTTTTGAAATGTGTGTATATATTTGCGTTGTTTCTAATCTTTTATGCCCTAACAATTCTTGAATAAATCGAATATCTGTTCCATTTTCTAATAAATGAGTCGCAAAACTATGGCGTAATGTATGAACAGTTGCATGCTTTTTAATGCCAACTTTATTCACTGCCTTTTTCATTATAGATTGGACAGAACTTGCACTATATCTTCCACCATTTTGTCCTTCAAACATATGTTTAGACGGTTGATATTTCCCCAGATAATTAATTAAGACACTTTTCAATGATTGTGATAATACCGACTGTCGATCCTTTTTCCCCTTTCCCATCTTTACAATGATCAAATTACGATCGAAATCCACATCTTTTATCTGAAGCGATAAAAGTTCATTTAACCGAATTCCAGATGAATAAATAGTCATTAAAATGGATTTATGTTTTAGGTTTATTACCGAATTTAAAATTTTGGTTACTTCTAATTCTGAAAGAACGACAGGTATTTTTTCTTCTTTACGAAATCGAATATCAAGTGAAGATGGTATATCTTTATTTAAAACATCTGAAAATATAAATTTTAAAGCAGCTACGGTTTGTTTCATAGATGAAATTGATCGTTTTTTATTGTTCTTTAAATCATATAAATATTTTTCAACTATTTCATCACTTAGTTTCGTAACTTTTTCTGTGATTAGCCAATTTGCAAAATGATTTATAGCGGACAAATAAGATGCAATAGTTTGATTGCTATAATTACGAATTACAAGCTTTTGTTTTGCGGATTCTAATAATTGGGCTTTTTGCATAATGATGCGGTTAAAACACAATAATAAGTTAAAGATTAAACCCGCTAAACGCAATATTGGGTTTAGCAAGATGTTAGCCAAAATTAAAAAGTATGAAAGTATATATAAAACCAAACACAAGTTATCATTCTGCTACTCTATACATACTAAAATTGATAGAGAAGAATCAAAATATCAGTTTTTCATTTGTAGAATCATCTGAGAAAGCAAATATCATTTGGGATCATACAGTTCCAAGTTCTGAGTTTATTTACCTTGATTTTTATGATGGTCTGCAAGGGGAACGATATAATTTTAATCATAATCATATATTCCGAACATCTCCAACAGTCACTGATAAAAACGAAAAAAAAGATTCTATAGCAACCATATTCTATATGATTAACTGTCTACAAGAACTTAATCCCAATGAAGAATCTCTAGATCAATTTGGACGATTTAAATACGAAGCATCTTTTCAAGCAAAGTTTAACAGTATAGAAGAAAACCTTGTTCAGCAAGAAATTGACTTATTTTGCAAAAAGCACCGACTAAAAGGGACAATAAAAAGAAGTGCGTTTTTTGTTTCACACGATATAGATACAATTTATGGTTCCTTTTTACAAGATGGTTTTTGGGCATTAAAAAAACTCAAGATCGGTGTTATTCTAAATTTAATCATATGGGAATTAAGTAGAAAACCTCACTGGAAAAATATTGATAAAATTATCAAAATTGATAGTGAATATGATATACACTCAACATTTTTTTGGTTGGTAAACAAGGGCAAAGGAGCTTATAACATTAAAAATGCAGATTATAATATAATTAAAGAACAAAAATTACTTGATTTAGTCGAACAATCTGGTTTAACAAGCGGTTTACATAAATCGTGTTCAGAAATGAGCATAAATCAAGAGTTGAAAAAAGGAAGCTTTCAAACAAATTACAATCGTTACCACTTCCTAAACTTTTTACCACATAAGGATTGGAAAAAGATTTCAGAATCAAAACTAGAACTTGATTGTAGCCTTGGTTTTGCAGAGCATTTTGGGTTTCGGAACTCCTATGGGAAAGCTTTTCAACCCTTTGATATAGATAAAGACGAGCCCTACAACTTTATAGAAGCTCCACTAAATTTTATGGACGGAACTTTT
>Ga0209263_1000828_pt1 | contig 18434 bp, 17 predicted proteins | sample SaaInlV_DNA_100m_FD_184684 | JGI IMG/M metagenome (GOLD analysis project Ga0209263, IMG submission 184684) | Marine microbial communities from expanding oxygen minimum zones in the Saanich Inlet - SI075_LV_DNA_100m (SPAdes) (version 2) | ecosystem: Environmental > Aquatic > Marine > Unclassified... | reverse complement strand
ATTTTTAAAACGATGACTAATACGTAAAAGATTTGTATACTTTGTAGTATCTTTTATCCAATGTTCTATAGATTTTGAAGATGAAGTTTTATTACAATAAAAAACAAAATATGGAGAAAAATATTTCATTACAGATGTAGCAAAAGGATAATTTAATTTATCAAGTATAGAAAGTATTAATTTTATTTTTTTAGTTAGAATTTTTGTTCCAAATAGAATGTCTAAATGTTTGAAAAGCCATTTAATTGTAACAGCATCATACAGACTTGCAGAGTAATGTGGTCGATTATAAGATGTTAATATCCAATATGGTTTCACTTTTAATCCATTATTTTGTAATAATGATCGATATTTTGAAAATCCGTATTTAGAGGTTGAATTTATATTGTTTTGTTTCAAATTTGTTCCTTTTTTAAAACCAGGTTTATTTTCAATTTTAGTACTGGGTAACCAACTATAATTAAAAAAATTTTTTATTTTAAAACCATTTTTATTTTCTACTCCAAAAATTATACAACCATCATTATTTATCACACGCTTCAATTCTAAAATAAATCTTTTTTGTGCTTCTTCTGAAATGAATGTTTGTATAAAATTAGATATATTATCTAATACGCCATTACACACTATCATATCAAAGTAATTATCAGGAAAAGGTAGTTTAAGTAAATTACATTTTGTAATAGATATATTATGACAATTTTTTCTATCAAATCTTCTTTTTTGTAATTCGATATACTCATCATTAAATTCAATTGAATAAACTTGTTGAAAAATATTTGAAAGAATTTCTAATCGATTACCTAATTCACTTTTAATCTCTAAACAACGAGATGTATTTCTTCCAAGACCATGAAATATTATATCAGCACTTTTATCAAATTTTGAATAAACAAGTAATGGTTTGAAAGTTGGATTTGTAATTAAAAAAAATTGAACTGCAGATTCATAAGAAGTTTTATCTATTTCTTTAATAAGTTCATTAATTGCTGTTTTCACTGAAAAAGAATCCTCAATGAAAATTGCACAATTATTACTTTGAATATATTCTTTAGAACAATTATCACAATACAATTTTTCATTTATTACAGACAACTTATTCTTACATTCAGGACAATAAAATTGTAAATTCATAGATACAGACTAAAGATACATTAAATTTAATTGTTATATTAATTGTTGAATGTAAATGTCTAATATCAGAACTACGTACTCCGGATTAATTTCTTTAGCCATTAATTTGATTTCAGTGGTTACAGGATTTGGATATATGATGATAATTACAAGAATTTTATCAATTCAAGAATACGGCACATGGGGTTTGATTAACAGTCTAATGGTTTATGGAGCAATATTTGTAGCAATTCCAACTGTTTGGTTAGTAAGAGAAACTGCAAGGGAATCACAAACTGAAAAAACAGGAATTCTATCTAGTTTCATTTGGTCATCTTTAGGAGTATCAGTTTATTTGTTAATGACAATAATTCTCGTACCACAAACTAATACAAATATAATGATTTTATTATTTGCTGCAATACTTGTACCTTTAGGAATATTACAAAGAATAATAGCTACGATCAATTTAGGTTGGAAACCTCAAATATCAAGTTATGGGATTCTAATTAATGAAATATTAAAAATTCCATTAGCTTTATTGTTTGTATATCAATTAGACTTAGGAGTAAATGGCGTAATAATCTCTTTAGCCATCTCTACATTTTCAAGTATTATATTACAAGTAATTATTGCAAGAAAAAGATTACAAGGTAGTTTTAAGTTTTCAATAATAAAAAAATGGTTTAAATTATCTTGGATATCTATGTATCCAAAAATTGCATTTTTGTTGTACAATTCGGATGTAATAATTATTTCAACAATAATTGGTTCCGTTGAAATTATTGCATATTATGCTGCAGCACTAGTAATAGCTAACTTCGTTTCATATGCAGCTCAAATTTCAACATCAGTAAATTCCAAATTATTAGGGGGTGGAAAGAAAAGTATTGCAATTCAAAATCTCACATATTCAGTATATTTTGCTATACCATTATTATCATTATCAGTTGTTCTTGCAGAAACAGGATTAACAATTTTGAATCCAATATATCAATCAGCAGCAATTGTTGTAATTTTTCTTTCATTTAAAATGCTATTTCGTAGTTTTTCAGGCATAATGGAAAATTATCTTACAGGAATTGAGGAAGTAGATATCAAGGAAAACCCTTCAATAAAGGATTTTCTTAAAAGTAAATTTTTTACAATTCCAACATTAAGAATTATTCAATATTCAATTTATTTAATAATTCTCAGTGTTGTTATAATTTTAATAAATTCATCTACATCAAATATGGAATTAATAATAATATGGTCAATAATATCCATGATGATTCACATACCATTATTGATTTTCTTAATTTTAAAAGTACGAAGTGAATTTAAAACAAACTTTGAAACATTTAGTATTTTAAAATATATTCTAAGTGGATTTGTAGTTTTTGGATTTCTTAGTTTTTTGATTGATGAATTTTTAATTATGAGTGAAAAATTAGAAGAAATTATTCCAAATGTATTGATATTCATTTCAATTGGGATAGGATTGTATGTTCTAATCACATATTTAATAGATTCAAAAACTAAAAATTTGATAAATGGAGTTATTCAAGAAATTAATAGAAATTAAATGTAATAAATAAAAAAATTGCAATATGTACAAATATTGAAAGTAATTTTAATTCTGTATAATTAATTTTTCAAATAATTCTTTTATTTCATTTAATGACATGTCACTTTTTTCAAAAAAAATCCCAAACGCTCTAACTATTTTTTTTTCAGGAAATTTATCATGTATTTCATAATAAGTTTGATTAACAATCTGCCAAGATTCATTAGACATGTATGTTTCCCTTAATTCTCTCGTCTCAACAGGTAATGAAAAAAATTCATTAGAAGTTAAAATTTCATTACGAATTTCAGATATAGTCATTTGATTAGTTTCTAAGGCAAACCCAAAATATTGTAAACCTGCAGCATCAGCATTCCTTCTTAAAATAATTTCATATAATTCATTAATTGTATTTAGAGTTTCATCCGATAATTTATTAATATTTTTTAAATTGTTTGAAGAAATAGAATGATATTCTTCAGAATTATATAATTCAATTTTAATATTTTTGGGAGTGATTTTATTTTGATCTAATAAAGATGTAAAATGTAATAGTCCATCTTTATCAGCTGGTCGCTTTAGAATTTCACGATAAAGATTATCTACTATTTTTTCATTTTGTGTTTTTTCAATAGAATACTCAATAAAACTTGTAAGTACTGTATTCATAGCATTATGAGCATTAGATTGGGGAATAAATCCAAATGTAGTTAGCACTCCAGTTAAATTAATTTCAACATTGGTAATTAATTTAGTAGAATTTCCTTGATTTAAAAATTCTTGAACAATTATAGTATTTTTAGCATCACCATCAATAACAGTTAAGATTTGTTTTTTATAAGGTAAAAATTCTTGTTTTACCAAAAGAGTGGACGTAATTCCTTTTTCTATAACTGTTATTTCATAAATGATTGATGAATCTCTTTTTTCAATTTCATTAACAGATAAAATATTTTTTGGAAGTATTAAAGGATAATTTTCTACATCAGATAAAATTGTGTAAAAAATTTCAGTATCAACATCAACAATTTTAGTAATTGAAATATTTGAAAGAGGTATAGGTGCAAGATTCAACGTTCTATCAGGTTTTTCTAAGGTAGTATCAATTGATTGCAACCCAATAAAAATTCCTACTGCTAACAAAGCATAAAAAATTAATATGAATTTATTATTTTTTTTCATTTAGAATTCAAATTATTTTTGTAATCCACCTAATACGTTATAAACAACAATTTCTTTTTGTTTTAAGTCAGCAAAATCTACTAAAGGAGAATGTCCCTTGCCATTCATTACTACAATATCATCAGAAAAGAGAACACCATTTTCTTTGAGGTAATTCCAACATGTGCGATATTCGAACATCATATGATCATATGTGTGAAGACTATCGTGAAAAAAGACATCGATTTGTTTTAGATCAGAAAATAATTTTGGTAAAATTTCTTCAGATTTTCCTAAATGCAGTTCCCATCTATCTTTCAAATATTCCGGAATTAACCAACCCGATGATTTATCCTCTGGAATAATTGTAGTCAACCCTTTTTCAACTGTAGCTCTTGGTAAATCAACTGAATATAATTTTCCAAAATTATTATCATGCATTGCCTGAAGTATAAAACTTGATGACTCACCTGCACTTACTCCAGTTTCAACAAAAATTTCAGGTTTAAGAGATCTGACTAAAAGATATAAAAAAAAGCCGGCATTGCCCTGAGATTGTCGATTTAATCTCCCAGCAGGGTTTTCCTTTGAAAATTTTAAATTATTCAGATTTGATTTTTCAATATAATTATAATAATTTTCAAATTGATTATCTAAATGAGTATGTAGTTTGTTATTATTTGAGATATCATCAAAATATTTTTTAAGATTTTCTAGTGACTCACCAGTAAGTTTTTGAATTCCATCAAAAAGAGACATATTGTTTTGTAAAATTCTTCTTGAAGTATAAAATGAGGCAAAAGGATGTAATAGAAAATTTTCATTTAAAATAAATCCAGGATGCTTTAAAACTCTGGCAAAGTAAGTAAGATTAGACATATCATTCAAATAAAAAATTATGATGTTTATATGTTAATCTAGATGATTATGTCCAAAAAATAATTAAATAAGATATTAAAAGAATCAATTTAAAATATTGAAAAAATTGAAGATATTAGTCATAGGGGGAGGGGGATATATCGGTTCTAAATTAATTATGGAGTTAATTAATAATGAATTTAATGTAAGATGCTTTGATAGATTTTCATCATCAGAAACTTTATCAAAATTAAATAAAAATGTAGAAATAGTAATCGGCGATATTAGGAATATTGAATCAAAGAATTTCTTTGAAATAAATACTGTAATTGATCTTGCAGCACTCACAAAAGATTTAGATGGAAAAGAGAAAGAAATTATTGAAATCAATAAAAATGCAAGAAAAAAAATTATTGAAATTTCTAAATTAAATGGTGTATCACATTATATTAGAATTTCAAGTAGCAATGTTTATGCTGGAAATAAGAGCGAAAATAGTGAAAAAGTAATTCCAAATCCTCAAACACTTTATGCAAAAATAAATTTAGAACTAGACAATCATGCCATCGCTCTAAATACTAAAAAATTTACAGTAACAGTATTAAGATTAGCAAGTATTTTTGGAGACTCTTTGAGAATGAGATGGGATCAATCAATCAACAACATGGTAAAGGAATTATGTAATAATGGAAAAATAGAAGTAAAAAGTAAGAATAGTCAACGGCCATTTTTACATATTGATGATGTGATTAGAGCCATAATTTTAGTAATAGAATCAAAAGAAAATGCTGCAGGTGAAATTTTTAATGTTGGTTCTAATGATTTGAATTATTCCATTGGGGAAATTGCAAAAGAAATAACAAATATTGCAAAAAAAGAAAATAGTCTAATTGTTTCTGATGAAAAAGATAAAAATTCATTTACAATGAATTGTGACAAAATAAATAAAAAATTAGGATTTAAGAAAAATAATGATCTTAAATATGGAATAAAAGAGCTCCTAAGAAAATTAGATTATAAATAAATCACGAATTTGAATTAAATTTATTATAAAATTTGAGAAAAATATCAACAAGTAAAGCAAATTCTCCACCAAGATTCATTTTAAATAAAATATCAAAATTTCTAAAAAATGTATTAATACCAAAATTTTGAATTACCCACTTGGTAAAAGGATAAAATGGAAAAAGTGTTTCAAATAAATTATGACCAGAATATTTTGCCATATTAATAATTCCACGAGATGAAATTCCTTCATCAAATTCATACAAGGTAGTTGAAGATTCTTCATGAAAATCTCCCAATCTTAAAAGATTAAGAAAGACAGAAACTTCTACATTAATGAATGGTTTTTCTATAATACATTTTTTTAACTGTTCAGTCCTATGTACACCATACCATCGTCCTAAAGATTTAGTGATTTTAAAAAAAGTTCTGATTTTGTAATTCATATTTCCTGATACAGGTCCAGCATCAATCATTTTTCTACGTCTTCCAGATTTAATAAAATTTTTAAGAAATTTTGGAAAAACAGATGTGTCAACAAGTGTTGAATCAATTTCAAGTGAATCAACACCATAAGGAATTATTTTTCCAACACTGGATACAACTGATTTGTCAGATTCTAAAATTTTTAGATTTTTTTCCATAAAATCATTGTCTAAATAGTCATCTACTGCAGCCCAAGCAAAATATTCACCCTTTGCTTTAGATAAAAGAAAATTAAAATTTCTATGAATACCAATATTTTTTTTCTGGGTATGAATTTGAATTCTATTATCTTTATCAATAAAATCTTGACAAATTTTTTCCGTAGAATCACTGGAGGAATTATTTGAAATAATTAATTCAAAATCAGTAAAAGTTTGGTCCAAAATAGATTCAATTGCTTTTTTAATAAATAATTCACCATTATACACAGGCATTCCAATGGTTAATTTTGGATTAGAAGTCACAGATATTCTATAATTTTTTAATAATTTAGTTTTTTATACATTTCAAATACCCATATGGGCAAGAAGTAATCAGTAATTTCTTGTGTATTTCCTTATCAATTTTGAATCGTTTATTGTTTTTCAAAAATTTTGATATGGCAGTTCTAGGATTATTACCATGTCCCCAGGGACGATTTGTTGAATGATGTTTTTTCAAATCTTCAATAACAGTATCAAAGACTATGATATAACTTCCAGATTTAACAAATGAAGAATATTTTTTCAATTCTTCCAATACATGTTGTTCTGTATGATGTGAATCAAGTAAAACCATTATTTTCTTTTTATTTTTAATTATTTTTTTGATTTGATTGATTACAGAATCATCTATAGAAGAACCTTCAATTAATTTAATTCTTTTAAAAAGAGGATGATTTTCAATTTCTTTTCTATTATGTTTTCTAATATCAATATCGATTCCAATTACTTTACCATGATTCAATAATTCAAGAATTGAAGCATGGAAAATCAGAGAACCTCCTCTAGCAATTCCAGATTCAATTATAAAATCAGGTTTAATATTCCAAATTAATTCTTGGAGAGCAATCATATCTTGTGGAAATTGAATTATCGGTCTTCCTAACCATCTAAAATGATACACATATTCATAATCAAATACATTATCAATCCAATCTTTAGATTTTTTTAAAAGAGATTTATTTTTATTCATGGAATTAACAAATTTTTTGTTTCTTTGATCAAATTCTTCATCCCCTCCAATTTTTGAACTATCTTTCACAAAATATTAAAAAAACAGTTTATAATTATCTGTTTTTAAATAATTACGGAACTACAATTAATTTATAAATCAAGAATTTAGCTTGCTTATATTGAAAAAAAATAGAGGAATGAAATTTTATTGAATATACTAATTACGGGTGGAGCAGGATACGTAGGTTCAGTTGTAATTCCTCAATTAATTGAAGATGGACACCATATCAAATGCTTAGATCGATTCTTTTTTGGAAACAAATTTCTTTCACAGGAAAAATTTGAATCAAAAATAGAATTGATTAAAGATGATATAAGATGGTTTGATGCAAAAATTCTTGAAAATGTTGACATCGTGTTAGATTTAGCAGCTATTTCAAACGATCCTGCAGGGGATCTTAATCCAGAAAAAACATATGAAATTAATCACAAAGGTAGAGCTAGAGTAGCTAAATTAAGTAAAGAGCAAGGAGTCAAAAAATACATTTTAGCATCTAGTGCTAGTATTTATGGACAGCAAGATAACATAGCCAATGAAAATGCAGAAGTGAAACCATTAACAGCATATTCAAAGGCCAATAGAAATGCGGAAATAGACAATCTTCAACTAAATGATGAAAAGTTTTCCGTTACAGCATTACGATTTTCAAGTGTTTATGGAAATTCCCCAAGAATGAGATTTGATACAGCAATCAATGTTATGGTACTTGATTTATTTAAAAATAAAAAAATTTCTGTTCATGGAAAATCAAACAAGAGACCATTTGTACATATCAAAGATGTTGTCAGAGCATATCAAGCTGTAATTGATGCTCCACAAGAAAAAATATCTGGAGAAATTTTCAATATTGGTTCAGAAGATCAAAATTTTGAAATGGGGACTTTGGCTCAAGAAATAGTTAAACATACTAAAATGAAATGTGAAATTGAATTAAGTGATACAAATGATCACCGCTCTTATTTTGCCTCTTTTGAAAAAATAAAGAAGTCAATAGGATACTCTACAAAACATACAGTTAAAGAAGGAGTAGAAGAAATATTTGAAGAGCTGTCATCTAAAAGATTAACAGATACAATAGAGACAAAAACTGTTGAATGGTACAAAAAATTATTATCTGATAAAAATTTGGCAAAAAATTATTTAGTTAACGATACAATTCTATAATAAAAAAATTAATCAATAATTTCAATTTCGGGAATTAAAACGACAAATTTTCCATTCCAGTCACGAATAAAGCTCATTTGTTTAACAATTTCATCCTTTAAATTCCAAGGTAAAATCAATACATAATCAGGTTTCGTTGAACGAATTTTTTCTGGAGAATAAATTGGAATATGAGTTCCAGGTAAAAATGAATTTTGTTTATGAGGATTTTTATCAACAGTGTATTCAACGAAATCTTTTCCAACTCCACAAAAATTAAGTAATGTATTTCCTTTAGCTGGTGCACCATAACAAACAATTTTTTTATTTTCTTGTTTTGTTGAAATAAAAAACTTCCAAATATTTTGTTTGATAATAGATATTTGTTCAGAATATTTATTGTAAATTGATGGATCAGTTAATCCAAATTGTTTTTCTGCAGCAAGTAATTTATCAACATTAGTTGTGAGTGTAAAATCAGAATTATTTTCATGTTTAATAAACAGACGTAATGAACCACCATGAACAGATACTTTTTCAACATCAAAAATTTGTAATCCAAATGAAGAAAATATTTTTTGTAAAGTATGTAGAGAGAAATATGAAAAATGTTCGTGATAAATCATATCAAATTCATTTTGTTCAATTAAACTCATCAAGTATGCAGAAAATTGTATAATCAAAAGTCCATTTGAATCAAGCAAAATTTTCAGACCTTCGACAAAATCATTGAGATTTGGTACATGAGGCAATACATTAAAAGCAATCAAAATATTTGCTTTTTTGCCTGAAGAGGATAGTTCTTTTGCTGTTTGAGTTCCAAAAAATTTGTTCAGTGTAGGAATTCCACTTGATTCAGCATCATTTGCAATATTTGAAGCAGGTTCAATTCCTAAAATGGGGAAATTTTTTTTTTTAAAATGTTTGAGTAAGTAACCATCATTACTAGCGATTTCAATTATTTGATTTTCTTGAGAAAGATTAAATCGAGATATAGTAGAATTAACAAACGATTCAATATGATCATTCCAAGTTTCTGAAAAAGAGGAATAATAATCATAATTAGAAAAAATATTTTCAGGTTGTTCAAACTCATCAAGTTGTACTAGGTAACATTTTGAACAAAAATATGTACAAAGGGGATAAAAAGACTCTACGTTGTTTAATTCAGATGATTTTAGATTCGAATTAGCTAATGGAGACATTCCAAGATCTAAAAAGATGTCTTCAACAGGATTATTACAAAATCTACATTTCATTTCCATGAATTCCATGGAGCATTTCCAGATTCCCAAAGATCATTCAAATAAATTTTGTCACGTAAAGTATCCATAGGTTGATAAAATCCAGTGTGCTTATATGCAGAAAGATTTTGTTCTTTAGTTAATTTTTCTAAAGGTTCACGTTCCCAACTAGTATTATCATTTTGTATATAATCAATTACATCAGGCTCTAAAACAAAAAATCCTCCATTAACCCAATTTCCATCTCCAGATGATTTTTCTTGAAATTTTTCAATAATTCCTTCACGAATATCAAATTTCCCAAATCGACCTACTGGTTGAACAGCAGTAACAGTAGCTAATTTTTTTTGTTTTTTATGATAATCCAGTAAACTAGAAACATCAACATTAGTTAATGTATCACCATAGGTAAAAAAGAATGAATTATCATCCAAATATTTTTCAACTTTTTTTAGTCGACCACCAGTCATCGTATCTAAACCAGTATCAACTAGTGTAACTTTCCAAGGTTCACTTGTTTTTTCATGGACATCAATAGTACCAGTTGAAAGATCAAAAGTAATATCAGATTTTTCTAAGGAATAATCAGCAAAGAATTTTTTTATCGCTGCTCCTTTATATCCACAGCATATAACAAAATCATTAAATCCATATGATGAATAAATTTTCATAATATGCCAAAGAATAGGCATTTCTCCAATTTCGACCATAGGTTTAGGTTTTAATGCAGTTTCTTCACTTAATCTTGTGCCTAAACCTCCTGCAAGTATTACAGTTTTCATCTTTCAATTTATCTTGACTATGATTTGTTTTTAATCTTATTGGTATTCTAACAATATTTTTGACATAAAATATTCATTTTTTCCAATTGTTTTGTAGAAACTTTTCGGGAAGAATTGACTTTTCTACGTTTTTGAGTTAAGTATTTTTGGTTGCAAAGTATCCACCAAATGCTGTTAAAAATTATCTTAAAACTAGGACTAGACGCAATATTATTTTCATATTTAGTAGAAGATAATTTTGTCTTACCAAAAATCTTATAATCAAACCATATTTTTAATTCTCTAATTCCATATATAATAAAAAATTTCATCATATTTTTAATTGCCAAACTAGATTCAAAATTAGTAATCTTCATAGATAATTGATTCTTAAATCCATGAAATGCCATTTTGTTTTTTACTTTTTGATATGTTTGTCCACCCAGATGATATACAATAGATTTTGGAATAACTAAAACTTTGTAACCTGCAATCCAGCATCTCCAGCTTAAATCAACATCTTCAAACGAAAAATAGAATTTTTCATCAAATCCTTCTAATTGTTCAAAAATATTTTTTTTAATCATCATAGAAGCACCTCTAGCACTAGAAATTTCACGAATTTTAGAAATTTCAGTTTTAGAATTATAAACTACACCTAAATTATCAATGAAATCACCACTTGAATCAATACTTTCATCAGGTTTGAGTAAAAGGCTTTGACATATTCCAACATTTGAATTTTGTTGAATTGGTTTTACCAATTCAGAAACAAAAGATGGAGTAACTATAGTATCATTATTTAAGAATAATAATAAATCTCCAGATGCTACTTTAGATGCGATATTATTTGGTTCAGCAAATCCTTTATTTTCATTTAATTTGATTAAAATCAAATCTGGAAAATTTGTAGAAATAAAACTAACACTATCATCAGTAGAATTATTATCAACAACAATTATTTCTATATCATCATAGTTAATTTTCAAAAGAGATTCTAAACATGATTCAAGATGATGTTTTCCATTATAATTAATAATAATTATTGAGACTTTCGGCAATTGCATATATTTGAATAAAATTTTTAAGAATAAAAAGTGTTATCTAGATTGGCGAATCTTGTTAAGATAAAAAATTATTATTTTATCAGATACAAAAGAAGGCAGTGTTGAGAGTAATTTCATACCTAATTCCATCGTTTTAGTTTTAGTAGATTTAGTTTGTTGATATTGTTTTAATCCATTTTCGTATCTATTTCTAGATGAATCATTAAGATGTTGTAAAATTTCATCTTTAATTTGAGATACATATTCTAGTGTTTTTGAAATATTCTTATGTGATAATTGTGTTGTATGAATTCTATATTTTATAAGTGATTTTGGGATTAAATAGAATTTAACATCACATAGTAAAGCTGCGGTAAGAAAAAAATCATAGTCAATGACTACAGGATCATCTAGGTATCTAATATTACATTTTTTAAATAACGATGATGGTATTAATGTTGTATTGACATTAATTAATTGTCTATCTAATAATCGAATATTATAATCAAAATTAGATAACTCATTATAATTTGATTCCTTAAAACTACGTAATTGATTATTTTTTTCATCAATTAATTCCCAATCAGAATAAATAATTGTGTTAGAAAATTTTTTTCCAGTATTAACTAATGTCTCTATAGCATTAGAAAACATTACATCATCTGGTGAAAACCACTTAAACCATTTACCTTTCATTTTTTTAATTCCAACATTCAATGCAGAAGCTAATCCTTGATTTTCCTGAGATATGATAGTAATTTTATCAGAAAATGATTTTAAAATTTCAAGAGAATTATCTGTGGAACCATCATTTATGCAAATAATTTCAATGTTTGAATATGTTTGAGCAATTACAGATTCAATTGAATCTTTTAAAAATGGTGCAGCATTATAAACGGGAATAATCACAGAAACTAATTCAGACATATAATTAATGATAAAATATCAAGAACAAAAATCTTCAGATCTTACTTTTTATAAAATTTATAGAAGAAACAGGTGATGGATCAATTCCAGACAAAACTGCTCGATATATTGATGAATAATCAAGCAAGTAAGTCAATGTCATTAGTTTAGTTAGGATATTTCCGGGTACTGAGTTAATCTCTTTGTATTGAATATTGTTTTGGTCAAAAAATTCTTTAATAATTTCAAATCTTTCTTTAGTTTTAGTATAATCATCATACCCTCTCAATAAAATAGGTTGAATTGCAGATGTTTTCTCCCATGCAACTATTCCATTATGACATGCCTCTACTACATCTTCAATTATAGCATGTGTTTTTGCATTCTCTTGAATTGATGATTTGAATCGAGTTGCAGATGATTGTAACCCATATGGATAATAAATTAGAGGGATTCCTGAAATAAAATTTGCTAAATTAAGTGCAAGATTTGAATCTGAAATATTTTGTGAATTAATTAAATTTCGAAGTTTTGTCAGTTCATTTATTGTTTCAAATACATGATTTTTTTCAATTGGTAAAATTGAATTTAATACATTCATTATAGATAAAGAAAATTTTAGAAAAGATGTTCTTGGTGAATGAATCAAATCAATTTTTTTAAAATTTATTTTATTTCTACTACAATATTCTTCCATTTTTCCACCTGAAGAAAATGCAATAATATTACAATCAAGTTTTTTAGCTGAATCAAGTACTGTTAAAGTTTCTATAGTATTACCTGATACACTTGTTGTTACAATCAGAGTATTTTTATCAACAGTTTTTGGTAAAACATATCCCTTGACAAGTGATACATGTATGTTAGTTTTTGATAAAATCGATGCAAACAAATCTCCTATTGCACCAGAACCTCCCATTCCAGCAAAAATTATGTGATCAATATTTTTAAAATCAACTGATTCTAAATTAGATTCAAATGCATCTTTTGCAATTTCAGGCCATCTATCATAAATTTTGTACATACCTTTACTATCAATTTTATTCATTCTTTCAATATCTAACAATAAAATTTTAGATAATCAAAAACAATATAACAATTTGTTAATTTACAAATTTTTTAACAAAGTAAATATGAATTAAGTAGCTTTAGGCATAAACTATAATTTAATTATAAATTTCTGATGGTTATGTGGCTAGATTTTTGATAATAGAGTTTTGTATAGTGTAATTGCATCAGATTCATCCTTTGAGCCAACAACTACAGCAGATCCACGTTTCATAAAATTAACAGATAACTCATTTGTCCTCATAGACAATCCTAAATCACCTAAATTTTCAACTAAAAATCCTTTTTCTTTGGCAACTGCCGAAACACTTGCTGAATCAAGATCAAATGTTTCAGTTGGAGTAATAGAGTAAGTTCTCTTTCCTCTGTTTCTTCCACACAACTCTTCTAAAATTAATTCTTGTTTTTCTATAACTTCTAATTTTCCAGTTCCACAAATAGGACACTCTTCAGCTTTGAATGTTCTTGTACTGTTAAAATCTAAATTTTCTAAATCAATATGTAAAATTCTATTTGATAAATTTGGTTTTTTCCCAGTAATTATTTTAACAGCTTCTGCCACCTCAATACCACCCATTATAGAAAGTATTGATGGATGTACTCCTTCAATACTACAAGTTGGCATTGTATCCTCATCAAGTGCAGGAAACATGCAATAGTAACATGCACTTTCTTTAGGTAAAATGGTAAATGCTTGTCCAGATGTTCCAACTGCAGCTCCTGTAACAAATGGAATTCCAAATTTAACACAAGCCTTGTTTAAAGCATATCTTGCATTAACTGAATCAAGTGCATCAATTACAACATCACATCCTTCTACAACTTCAAGTGCAGTATAGTCATTTACAGAAACAGTTAGTGCTTCAATGTTACATTCAGAGTTTAATTTTTTTAATTTTTTAGCAGCTACTTCAACTTTTACTTGTCCAACATCTGATTCATCAAATAATGTTTGTCTGTGTAAATTAGATAACTCAATTACATCTCTGTCAACAATTCTTAATGTACCAACTCCCATTGCAGTTAGTCTTGTGATAATTGGATGTCCCAAGCCGCCAGTGCCAACAACACAAACTTTAGAATTTTTTAATTTTAGTTGTCCGTTGTATCCAATTTCTTCAAGCATTACCTGGCGAGAATATCTATCAAGTTCTTTTGAGGATAGATCTTCTGAGCCTCCAGCAACTGCAGGTAAAATGTACACCTCATCGCCATCTTTTAGAGGTGTTTCCATACCACTAGAAAATTTAGCATTTTTGCCGTTAATGTAGATATTAATCAAAGAACGAGGTGTGTTATCAGCCTCTAAGACTCTACGCTTAAAATCATCACCCAAAAGTTCAGATATTTTTACAAATGCATCTTGTAGAGAATCTGCAGAAAGTTCTGTTTTTTTCTCACCACCACCAGCATTTAGCACAGATGGGATTGTAAATGTAATATTTGCCATACTATGGTACTGCCGCCGAAATTTCATTAATGTTTGGTTTGTAAACAGTAGGTTTAGTCAGTACGCTCATAATTGATTCAGTTGCTTTTAGTCCATTGCCTGTAACGTAGCACACGACTTTATCATTTTTATCGATTTTTCCTTGCTCCACCATTTTTTGTAATACAGATATTGATACACCACCAGCAGGTTCTGTAAATATTCCTTCAGTTTGAGCCAAAAGAAGTATGGCATCTAAAATTTCTTTATCGTTACATTCTTCTGCAAATCCACTATACTGTTGTAATCTTTTCAGAACGTATCTTCCATCTCCAGGATCACCTATCGCTAAACTCTTAGCTACAGTATCAGGGGATTCAACTGGAATTACTTGTTTAGAATTTTGTTTAAATGCATCAACGATTGGTGCACATCCATGTGGTTGTGCTGCAATCATATGCATGTTAGATATATCATCAAGAAGTGAAACAGTTTGTAATTCCTCAAATCCCTTACAAATTGCATTAAGCATTGCACCACTTCCAACAGGGACAATTAATTGATCAGGGACACTCCAATCAAGTTGTTCTGCAACTTCAAATGAAAATGTTTTAGATCCCTCAACGTAGTGAGAGCGCATGTTAATGTTTACAATACCAATTCCTTTAGAATCACCGATTTGTGCTGCAATTCTATTTGCATCATCATATGTACCATCTACTGCGATATAGTTTGCACCATACGAGAGTGCTTGTGCAATTTTTGCCATCTCAATATTACTTGGTGCAAATACATGACAAGGCAATCCAGCTCTTGCTGCATGAGCAGCTGTTGCTGATGCCAAGTTACCAGTGGAAGCACAACCAACGGCACTCAATCCAAGTTCTTTAGCTTTTGATATAGCAACACCTGCTGGTCTGTCTTTAAAGGAGAATGTAGGATTTACAGAATCATTTTTTATGTATAAATTATTTAGTCCTAATTTTTTTCCAAGATTATCTGCTTTGATTAAAGGAGTCATGCCAGCTCCAATGTTTACAATGTTTGATTTGTTCTCTATTGGGAGTAATTCAAAGTATCTCCAGTAAGTTTGTTCACGATTAGAAAAGGTATCTTTTGTAATTGTAGGAAAATCATACTTTACATCAAGGGGTCCAAAACACTCATCGCAGACATATTTGAAAGCAGTATCATACTCTTTTTTGCATTCTCTGCATTGAAGTGAAGTTCTAGTCAAGATCAATCATTACTTTAAGTAGATAGATAAAAAATCCTAATATTAAATTAAGTGACACTTAATTTTGTTCTACAAAAATATAATGAATACTAACCATTACACGGTGAATCATAGGAAAAGACCACAAAAAACCAGATTATCAACAGGTATGATTATTTTAATTCGTGATGAAAACAAACTTTTTCACCAGTATGACAAGCAGGACCTGATGGCTCTACCAAATAGATGATAGCATCAAAATCACAATCAACTAGAATTTCTTTAATTTTTTGAGTGTTACCTGATTGCTCGCCTTTCATCCAAAGCTTATTTCTTGAACGACTCCAAAACCAAGAGTTACCAGTTTTTTTTGTAAGCTCTAAAGATTCCTTATTTGTATAAGCAAGGGTGAGAATGTCTTTTGTATTTGCATCTTGAACAATTACAGGTACTAGTCCACCACTTTTTTCAAAATCAATTTCATCAATAGACTTTATCATATTTTTAATCTACAAATTATACATTATAACCTTACAGGTATTTTTTTCTCTTTAAGAAAAGATTTCACACCTTTTACACCATGAGTTTCATAATGAAAGATAGAGGCAGCAAGGGCAGCATCAACATCTGATTTTTCAAAAATTTCTACCATGTCATCAGGCTTTCCACACCCACCAGATGCAATTACAGGAATAGAGGCATTATCTACAATAGACTTTGTAAGTAAAATATCATATCCATTTTTTGTACCATCAGCATCAATACTGGTAAGTAAAATTTCTCCAGCACCTAGTTTTTCAGCCTCTTTTGCCCAAAAAATAGCGTCAATTCCAGTTCCTTGTTTTCCACCAAAAATAAAAACTTCAAACCAGAACTTTTTTTCATTTTCTGAAAAAATATTTACATCTTTTTTAATTTCATAATTTCTTTTAGCATCAATTGCAACCACAACACATTGTCTACCAAATAAAGTCATTAGTTCAGTGACTATTGGAGGATTTTTTATTGCACTGGTGTTAATTCCAACTTTATCAGCACCATTAAGTAGAATATTTCTAGCATCATCAATGGATTTAACACCACCACCAACAGTAAATGGAATATTAATTACAGATGCAACTTTACGTACTAGTTCTTTGATTGTCGCTCGCTGTTCATTTGAAGCAGTAATATCAAGAAATACAAGTTCATCAGCACCTTCATTACTGTATTTAGCAGCAAGCTCCACTGGATCTCCAGCATCTTTAATGGATTCAAAATTTAATCCCTTTACCACTCTGCCATTTTTTACATCCAAACATGGAATAATTCTTTTAGTTAAAGTCATGATAATTTTAGAGTCTCCTGAATTGTAATTTTATTCTCATAAAGTGCTTTTCCCAAAATAACACCCCATGCATTTCTTTGTTTCACTTTAGGAATATCACCAATATTAGAAATTCCACCACTGGCAATTACATTTGCTTTTTTCAAATCACATGCCTGTTGAAGAAATTCTAAATCAGGACCTTCCAAGGTACCATCACGATTAACATTAGTTAAAAGAAATTCTGTAAATCCAACAGTAACAAATTCATTCATAGAATCAATTAATGAAATATTAGTAGTACTTTGCCAGCCATGTGTTACAATATTTCCATCTTTATGATCAACTGAGATAACAATTTTCTCAGGTCCCAAAGTAGTTAGTAATTTTTGTAACAATTGTGGTTCCTTAAAGGCAAAAGTTCCAATTACAACTCTATCAACAATGTCCAGAGCTTCAAGTATTAATGATTCAGAACGTAGTCCACCTGCAATTTCAACAGGAATGGATACAGATGAAACAATTTTTTTAATTAATTCAAGATTAGAACCTAATCCCAATGTGGCATCCAAATCTACAAGGTGAATCATATCAGCACCAGCATCTTGCCATTTTTTTGCAATACTAATTGGATCATCACTGTAAACGGTTTTTTGTTTAGGATCACCTTTGTACAATCTAACTACTTTGCCACCCATAAGATCAATTGCAGGAATTACTTTCATTTTTTACACATATTTAGAAAATTTTGTATCATGATTTTTCCAACATCTCCAGATTTCTCAGGATGAAATTGAGTTCCAAAAAAGTTGTTTTTTTCAACAACTGCAGGAACTTTAACGCCATAGTCAGATTCAGCAGTTATTACATCATCTGATTTTGGTTTTGCACGATAAGAGTGAACAAAATAAACCCAAGAACCTTAATT
>Ga0209263_1000781_pt1 | contig 18946 bp, 16 predicted proteins | sample SaaInlV_DNA_100m_FD_184684 | JGI IMG/M metagenome (GOLD analysis project Ga0209263, IMG submission 184684) | Marine microbial communities from expanding oxygen minimum zones in the Saanich Inlet - SI075_LV_DNA_100m (SPAdes) (version 2) | ecosystem: Environmental > Aquatic > Marine > Unclassified... | reverse complement strand
CTGTCAAATTTTCAATTCCCTGGTATCGCTGACAACAGTCATCGTTACAGGAGTCTATTCCCAGGTCAGCATGTTTTTGCTCCATAGCTGCCAAAAGCCAAGAACGAGCGGCGACAGTTTGAGATTCCAAAAGGGCTTGTGGACATTCACCACTCATTTCTGATGTGGCTACACAAATTATGTATTTTTCCAGTGGAATGTGATTGATGACAAAAAGGCATTCATCCACAATTTTAATTTCCAACTCACCTTCAACAGTAATGGAAATATTTTTTTCCCAGTGAAATCCACGGCCGGCTCTTATGGATGAAAGTTTATAGGTTGAAGTTGGAAAAAAATGGTTTTTTTTGGACAGGCTAATATTAAAAGAGCGATTGTTTTCAACATCCATAATTACCAATTTTTGAACACGATCTTCCGGCAAAACCAGTCCAATAGAAACAACAGGTTCATGGGATGGAATTTGCCCTTTTACGAGCATATTCTTTTCCAGGCGACGCCCAAAGCAGCTGTCCGGCGATCGGTAGAATAGTCCCAGGGAATATCTGTATTGGAATCAGGTAATGATATTAATTTAGAATTAGCCATGAATATTCCTAATCGTTGCCCGATGACAATTTTTTCAATTTTAGCATGATTAGCTTTAAAAAACTGGGTTCGATTTTGAATTAAAAAAGAGAATGCTTTTACCGCTTTTTCAAAAATAATATCAGCATTTTTGTTTTTAGAAAGTTGATCTAAAGTTTCAACTTTTTCTTTTTGAGACAAGTTATATTGGTGGATCATTCCTTTTGGCGAAAGACAAGATTCAATAGTTTCTTCCGATGGCATCTCTAATTCCCAGGATCGTTTAACATCGTTTCGTTTATTAAAATCTATCAGTTCACTCTTTAAAATGATGCCATCAGCAATCCCAGTTCCGCCGCCGATGTACACAGAATTATTACAATTTTGCATTTTCCCTATGGTGGATTTCCATTCGCCCAACACACAGCAATCAGAATCATTGTAAAGTGTATCAATCTCTGGAATTCGTTCTAATAGATTTGGAATTCTAGGACCATTCGCCATAATCAGTACGCCGCAATCATTTTTGATTCCTGGAAAACAGAGCCCAATATTTCTGACAATCCGTTTTTTACTCCCCTGTAATAGGGGAGAATTAAAGTGGGGTGAAGTAGATATAGAAATATTTTTTTGGACAAGAAAACCTTCGATTTCAGAAATCACTGCTTTAATCGTTTCCACAATGACATCACCTTGATCCATTTCCGGTTCTGTCAGGTCAATATTCCTTTCGAAATATTCCTGTCGCTGAATATCTAAATGAACTGGGACGAATTTTGCATTCCAATTGGGATGGTCTGAGTAATTTATTTCATGGTGAAATTCGCCTGGCGAGACCAAACCCGTTTTAGAATCATAGGTCGCAGATTGTGCGATAACTTTTGTGGCACCGCAGTCAATTCCAATGATTTCCCTATTTGCCATGAATATTGTATTTCTTTTTTAGGGAATCGATTCGTTTAATGGAATCAAGGAGTCGGTTTTCAGAAATTTTTCCAATTTTGACTAAATGGCAGATGGCATCAATAACTTTGGGAATATAATCCGGATCATAATTCAAATTATTGCCGAGACAAAATAAATCAACACCCGCATTGAGCATCAATTCAAAAGAGTCTTCAATATTGTAATGTTCAGAAATTGCCTTCATGCTAGGGTCATCACAAATAACGACGCCATCAAATCCTAAATCGTTTCGAAGTGTTCCAGTTATAATTTCTTTGGATAAAGATGATGGAAATTTTTTATCCAATTTATCGTCAAATGTGTGAGAAACCATGATCATATCCAGGTCGCCGAATTTAATTAACTCGTCGAAAGGGAGAAGGTCTTTCACCGTCCAGGTATCAGAAATATCAGTGGAACCCTTGTGCGTATCACCAAAGGCGGATCCTTGCCCGGGAAAATGTTTTCCGCAAGAAATAATATTATTCTCTTTCAAAGACTGAATAAAGATCCTGCTATGTTGGATCACAGTTTTTGGAATAGGAGAGTTGGCTCTTTCCGCTTTCCCAATAATTGTTTCATCACCATAGTGTAGATCAAGTACAGGCGCAAAATTGACATTGATCCCGCAGTTATTTAGTGTGGATGCAATTGTTTGTGAGAATTGTAGAGTCATAAGATCATTATCAAGGTGTCCCATATGATTCCATGAAGGTGTTTCTGGAAATCCGTAATTGGATTTTAATCTGTTAGTTCCGCCACCTTCCTGATCGATGGAAATCAATAGGCCATTTTTGGAAAAAGACTGAAGTTGATCCGAAAGGTCTTTTACTTGATCGGGGGATTGAATATTACGTGAGCCAAGACCACCGATTTTAACATCTTCATCATATAGGATTACGCCTGCAAGATTATAATCTTTTATAAAATTGGCAATAGGAGAATCCGGTGGTGCATTTGGTCCGCGTAATCCTGCAATAATTAGTTGTCCAATAAGTCGTTCAAGAGTTTGATTCATCTCATAAAAATAAAATAAATAATTTGATTCATGAATAACTAAATCAAGTTATCCTGAAAAAAATAAAAGAACTATGGGATGGAAAGAAATCTAATTTGTAAAATTAGGGTCTCTATGAAAAACCTTTTTATGATGATCCTTCTGGTATTTTGTCAGTTGTGGGGCGGAAAAGCCAAAACAGTAGAAATATTCAGCACTACAATGAAAAAAAATATTCCAGCGCTTATTGTATTACCAGACTCATATAGCAATGAAAATTTAAGTATCCCGGTTCTATTATTATTACATGGATATGGCGGAGATTATAAAAATTGGTCTAACCATACAAATTTGGTAAAGCGAGCAGATGATTTTAGAATGATGATCGTTTGTCCTGATGGAAGTCCAAATAGTTGGTATTTGGACAGTCCAATGGAACCAGAGAGCCAATATAAAACATTTTTTATCAATGAATTAATTCCTTGGATTAAAAAGAATTATCGCACTAACCAAATGGGCATTACAGGATTAAGCATGGGTGGCCATGGTGCATTTTATTTAGCCATTAGGCATCCAGAATTATTTGATGCTGTATCTGGAATGAGTTCCGGAGTGGATTTAACCTTCTCAACCGTTAAATGGGAACTTGCTAAAATATTGGGTCCATTTGAATTATACCCTAATCGTTGGTATGATCATTCTGTTGTGAATATGGTAAATTTAATTCAGGACGGGTTTATGCCTATTTTAATTGATTGTGGATATGATGATTTCTTTATTGATATTAATCGAACACTTCATAACCGTTTAATTGAAAAAAATGTTCCACATACATATATCGAGAAACCAGGGGGCCATAGTTGGGTTTATTGGATAAAATCACTGGATGAACATTTGCGATTTTTTGAAAATGCATTTAATGGATCCAATATTAATTAATCATATTTCATTTTCATTAAAAAAATATATATGTTAAATAAATATCTGTTACCTACATCTCTTCTTATCCTTTTAACACTGACGAGTTGTTCAACATTTCCTGTAACTCAAGAACCTACAAATTGGGCAGAAAAAACTTTGAGTCAATTATCTCTCCGGGAAAAAATAGGGCAAATGATGGTCTACCGGATGAACATGCGGTTAAAGGATGTATCTTCGGAAAAATGGAAAGAAATAAATTCACTTATAGCATCAGATGGTATTGGGACGATCCATCTATGGTATGGTGATGTTAGCAGTTCTATAGCATTGATGAACAAAATGCAAACACTTTCAAGAGTACCTATTTTATTTGATGCAGACATTGAATATGGCCTTAATCAGAGATTCCCTTCTGGGACAGACTTACCACCACTCATGGCCATTGCAGCTACTTCGGATATTGAAAATGCTTATCAGGTTGGAAAAATAATTGCCAAAGAAGCGCGGGCAGTGGGCGTTCATTGGAATCTTTCTCCCGTGGTTGATGTGAATAATAATCCATTGAATCCTATCATTAATACAAGGTCCTTTGGCGAAGATCCAAAAAGTGTGAGCGAATTTGGTATTTCTCTTATGAAAGGGCTTCAAGATTACGGAATGTTGGCGACGGCAAAACATTTCCCCGGTCATGGAGATACAGAAACAGATTCTCATTCTTCTTTGGCCATGATTCCCAGTGATTCAGCCCGTCTATGGTCTGTTGAAATTTCACCATTTCAAGCTATGTCCAATGCAGGCGTGGATGCCATAATGGTGGCCCATGTTCATGCACCGGATTATCAACCAGAAGCAGATAAACCTTCTTCACTATCTCCATTTTGGATACAATCTATTCTACGAGAAAAAATTGGATTCAAAGGTGTTGTAGTTACTGATGCAATGAGTATGGGGGGTATATCAAAAAATTATTCTGATGCATTTGCTTTGATAGAAACGATTAAAGCGGGAAGTGATGTCATTATTCAAAATAATAATTATAAAGGTTCTATAGATACCATTGAAAAAGCTGTTAATGATGGAGAAATTTCAATTCATCGAATTAATGAATCGGTATTAAAAGTGCTAAAAATGAAAGAAAAGGTGGGGCTCTTTAAATCCACTAAAATTTCATTAGATAGTTTTTACAATAGTTATCATAAAAAAGAGCATCAACTAATCGCCAAACAAGTTGCCCAAGAAGCAATAACATGTGTGAAATACGATTCGAGTATATTCCCCTTTAGTACAACTAATCCGGATACACTTTACGTGATTGATATCTATGATTCTCGAAATAATCATGAAATGTCTAGCGTAACAAAAGGGCTTAAAAAATCGGGGCTAAAAATTAAACCCCTTCAAATTGACGAATCTGATTCAAAAGTTGTTTTAAATGCCATGCTAAATGAAATCCCAAAAAATGCCTTGGTGCTGATTAATGGTTTTGTAAGTCCGAAAGCAAAGAAAGATAGGATATTTCTTCCAGGGAATGAGACAGAATTCCTACGCGTTTTAATGAATAAAACAGACCGTATAGTTCTTGCGAGTCTCGGGACACCTTATTTGATTCAGGAATTTCCTGAAGTCCCGGTTTACCTTTGTGCCTATAAAAGTAATTCGGTTATGCAAAATGCACTGGTTAATGCTTTGCTTGGCCGGGCTATAATATCAGGTGAATTACCTGTTTCAATTCCTGGCGTTGCAAAAATTGGTGAGGGAATACGAGTTGAAAAGATCAAACAAAATTATTCTAAAAATTTATTTACGAAAGGAAAGGAAATAATTCAGGTATTGCCTGAAGAAATAGGTGTTAAGCCCACAATACTAAATCAATTATTAAATGAAGCGGTCCAGGATAATGCTTGGCCTGGTGGGGTGTTACTGGCATCCAAGGACGGAAAAATATTTTTCAAAGAAGCATTTGGTTACCATACTTATGATAAAAGAAGGGAGACACGAACTAGTGATATTTTTGATTTAGCATCCATTACAAAAGTAATTGTTACAACATCTTCCATAATGAAATTATATGAAGAAGGAAAAATTAAATTGGATGATCCGGTGGTAAAATATTTACCTGAATTCAAGGGAAGCCAACCAAATCACTTCGAACAAAAATCAAAGATTACCATCCGGAACTTGATGACCCATAAAGGAGGGCTTGCACCATTTAAAACATTCTATTTAATGGATAGTGATTCGAAGGGACGTTTGGACAGTTTATTCAATAGTGAGCCGGAAACAGGGATTGGCGAAAAAATGGTTTATTCCGATATCGGTCTTATTACGATGGGAAAATTGATTGAAAAAGTTCGGGGTGTAACATTGGATAAATTTGTGGATTCCCTTGTATTTACCCCATTGGGGATGAATTCAACTTATTATAATCCGCCCAAAGAAAAGTTGCATAGAATTGTTCCTACAGAAATTTCTGACCAATATAGAATCGGTTTGATTCATGGAGAAGTCCATGATGAAAATGCCCATAGCATTGGTGGTGTGGCAGGTCATGCTGGGCTTTTTTCTACAGTCCGAGATTTAGCGCGATTTTCTCAAATGATGCTGAATGGAGGTATCTATGGCTGGACCCGAATATTCAAAGCTGAAACGATTGATTTGTTTACACAGCGTGCGAATGTGATTGAAGGGAGTTCCCGCTGTTTGGGGTGGGACAGCCCAGATGGTGAAGCATCTGGCGGAGTATATTTAAGCGATAAAAGTTTTGGACACAATGGATATACAGGAACATCATTATGGATTGATCCCGAAAACAAAATTATAGTTATTTTACTGACCAATGCGGTTCATCCTAATCGCTCTTGGAAAAACCCAAAATATTATGATTGGCGACAACGAATACATTCTGCGGTTTATGAGACGCTGGGATTCAAAGAAAAGAATCCAAATCTGAAAATCAAACAGCGATGGGTAAAAACTCCCTGAAGAGTGAATGATATATTCACAGGAATTATAATATGTTACACTGGATAGACACGTCAATCATTTTTCTTTTTTTAGCCGGACTCATGGGTTTTGGCTGGTGGCAGAGCAGATTGAATATTACCACATCTGATTATTTTTTGGGTGGCAAAACCATTCCCTGGATTGTAGCTATGTTTTCCATCGTTGCCACAGAAACGTCCGTTTTAACATTTATCAGCATTCCGGGAATCGCTTATCGCGGGAATTGGTTATTCCTGCAATTGGCCATTGGATATATTCTGGGAAGGATTCTGGTGAGTTTATTTTTATTGCCGGAATATTTTAGTTCAGGTGTCACATCCATTTATGAAGTATTGGGAAATAAATTTGGCCCAGAAATCCAAAAAGTCGCATCAGGTGTTTTCCTCATTACCCGGATTCTTGCTGATGGAATTCGATACCTTGCAACGGCGGTTATTGTACAGGTTGTAACGGGATGGTCATTGCCTGTTGCCGTATTGGTGATCGGAATTGTAACCCTTATTTATTCACTTCTCGGAGGCATCCGAACCATCGTTTGGATTGATAGTTTTCAATTTGTGCTTTATTTAGCTGGAGGCTTGATTTCCATATTTTATATCCTGCTTAATATGGACCCATCAACTGGTGATGCTCTGATTCTATTGAGTGAAGCAGGAAAATTACAGATACTAAATTTTAGTGGAGATTTTCTCCATGATCCATACTCGTTCATAAGTGCAGTCATTGGTGGCATGCTTTTATCTTTTTCTTCTCATGGTGCTGATTATATGATGGTTCAACGCGTTTTGGGAACCAAGGATCTAGAATCCGGAAGGAAAGCCATGATTGGGAGTGGGTTTTTTGTTTTTCTGCAATTCGGGATTTTCTTATTAGCCGGATCCTTGATTTACATTTACCTCGGAGGGGTGGAGATAGATAAAGATCGGGAATTTTCAACTTTTATTATTGAACATTTACCCATTGGTGTAAAAGGATTGTTGTTGGCTGGAATTCTGTCGGCAGCCATGTCAACGTTGAGTTCATCTATCAATTCCTTGGCTTCTTCTACAATCATCGATTGGTTTAAAGGTGAAGCGGATTTGAAAAAGTCCCGGATTGTTAGTTTCGTATGGGCGATTGTTCTCATCGGCATTGCACTCATTTTTGATGAAGGAGATTCTGCCATTATTATTATGGGACTTACGATTGCTTCCTTCACTTATGGAGGACTTTTGGGGCTATTTCTCTTGAGTAAACTTAATCAATCGTTTCAACCAACCAGTTTAATATTTGGGCTGATCTCCAGTTGTTTAATTGTGTTTTATTTACAACATATTGGCTTGGCCTGGACATGGTTTATTCTGGTTTCTGTTGTTGTAAATGTGGGAATTACCATGGTCTCAGAACGGGTGATTCGGATACTAAAATAGATAGAATAATTTTACTAAAATTCAAATTATGTTTGATGTGATAACCCTTCTTATTAACATGAAGGAATTTGATCGATATGGACTAAAAACATCTGAATTTGAGTCTAATGAATTGATAGTAACTTTTCCAGCCTGATGAATAAAATCTTTTCCACCTATACTGATACCAACATGTGTCACTTTTTCACCATCACCGAAAAAGAGCAGGTCTCCTGATACTACATTTGACCAGGATTCATTCGGCTGAATTTGCTTCCCTACCAATGCCTGCTGTCGAGCATCGCGTGGGAGTTGTTCTCCAAATGCTTTGTAAACGGTTTGGGTAAACCCTGAACAATCATTTCCTTTTGAAGAATTCCCACCCCATAAATAAGGAACACCCATCATTTGATATGCCTTTGATAATAAATCTTTACGATAGGTTGATTTATGAAAAATACTTTTTAAAGTGTCAATTTCACTATTAAGAATATAGCCAAGTCTTCCATCCGGTAAAGAAATCTTTACCCATTCTCTATTTGTGTTCAAAACTTTTATTTGGTTATTTAAAACAGCATCACTTACCGGAATGCTCATGAAATCAGGTTTGGAAAATATCATAGGATTTAGTCCAACGATTCTGTGTTGAGCAGCCGATTCCCATTCTGCAAAGAACGAAGAATCACATCTATGAAATGCGGTTTTATTTATCCAGCCTACATAATCGTAGTGTGTTTGTGATAAGAACCACCCATCTTCTTGTTTTAATAATCGAATCGGATATCCCATAATGGCTTGATCTACCATCTGTGATGCATGGCTGGGTTTTTCTCGAATGGGTGTAACACTCACATTAATAATTGCGTATGAACTATCACCCAATTCAGAATCAGGTAATAAGACAATTTTATTTATATAACCATTATTTTGAAATAACGAGTCCGAAAAACTATTTATTTCTTGATAAGCGAGTGCATGGCTCGTCATACCAGAAACAGTCCACTTTCCCTCAATATTTTTTAGATCAACTTGATAAACTACTAATGATTTATCAAAAATATATTTTTGACCAATCTTTTCCATACCAAGGTTGAAAAGATCTGAAATGCGGTTTTTGGAAGAGCATTGTATAAGAATACAGATGCACATAATCGAGGTAAAAATAAATCGTTTATTTGATTTCATTGCGTAATTCCATTTGTTTTATTTTGATTTTGATATCAAATCCCACCAAAAAGATATTGACAAATATAAACGGCACTTAATACGCCAACTGCATCCGCAAATAATCCAGCTATAAGAGCATGGCGTGTTTTTCGAATACCCACTGAACCAAAATAAACTGCCAAAACATAAAATGTGGTTTCTGTAGATCCAAACATGGTGGCGCCAATTTTAGCAATTAGAGAATCTGGACCATGAACATTAATCAAATCAGTCAATAGGCCTAATGAACCACTTCCCGATAAAGGACGCATTAATGCTAAAGGAAAATTTTCTGCGGGAAAGCCGATCATTGATAAAACAGGAGAAAGGAAATTGAGCAATAAATCCAATGCCCCAGATGCTCGAAACATTCCAATGGCAACGAGAATTGCCACAAGATAGGGAATGATCCTTACGGCAATTGTGAAGCCGTCTTTCGCGCCTTCCACAAAAGATTCATACACTTTCACTTTTTTAAATAATAAACCATAAAAAGGAATTCCAACCAACAAAAATGGAATAATGTATTTAGAGAATTCGTTAATACTACCGACAAATGAATCAATCATGATTGACTTCCTCCACCAACAGAAAAACGTTTTCGTTTTTCTAAAAATTTGACTGCTGTAATGGCAGCAATTGTGGACATACTAGTGGCAAAAATAGTGGTAATAAAAATTTGACTGGAAGTCGCTCCCATGAGTGCCACAACCGTTGCAGGAAGAATGAGCTGCACACTGGATGTATTTATGGCCAAAAAAGTACACATGGCGTTTGTGGCAGTCTCTTTATTTGGATTTAATTCCTGAAGCTCTTCCATGGCTTTCAAACCCAATGGTGTGGCTGCATTTCCCAAACCCAAAATATTCGCTGCCATATTTAAAACAATGGATCCAATGGCAGGATGATCTTCCGGTACCTCGGGAAATAGACGAATTGTTATAGGACGTAAACCTTTGGCAATGACACGAATAAGTCCCGATTCTTCAGCAATTTTCATAACACCCAACCATAGAGCCATAATGCCAATTAAGCCGATGGCAAGATTCACGGCCACCTTTGCCATATCGATGGCTGCTTCAGTTACCGCATCGATGTTGCCTGTAAATGCGCCAACCACAACAGCAATGAACATCATTCCAAACCAAATGTAATTCAGCATTTATTTTTCCTTATTTTCATTTTTGTTAATTTGCTTCCTATTTCGGCATAAGCAATATAAACATCAGATGCTAATTTGATAATGAATTCATTTCTTTTGATAGCATTTTCAGTAGTTATTCTCTTAACCGATTGTGGAAATTTCGATACAATCAGCAATCTTCCATTCTTAATATGGGGTTGCCATTCTTTCGGAATGCGTTTCAATATACCACGGGCTGGACTGATAATTACAGGTTGTTCCCCTTTCAACAAAATCCGCAGGCATTCTTTTTCCATAGGAGAATGAAAACCGCTTATCACCGACTGACTGTTTTTTCTCCATTTCAAACATCGGTCGTAAGTTTGTAAAATCTTTTCACCGAGACATTTGATAGAACAAAATAAGGCAATGGGTTTGGAGTTTAGTAAATCTGTATTCCCAAGTGTAAACACTTATACAAAAATGGAAGGTGAAACATTAAACTTATTTGAAAGAGCCTGAATTTGGCGTGTATTCAACACTCTTTTCCTATTCAATATTTCAGAAACGACTCCCTGACTGCCAATTTCTTTCAAATCTTTCTGTTTTAATCCGTGTTCCTTCATTAAAAATTTTAATGTTGACACAGAATCTTGATTTGGAATGGGGATGTTTTGGTTTTCATAAACTTCGATTAGTGCGCCAAGTGTTTCCATTAATGAAGCAAGGGGATGGTTTTGCTCATCACCAATTTCATCGATTAAATCATCTAAATAATTGATCATTTTATTATACTGTTTTTTTGTATGTGGATAAGAAACCACATTTTTAATTTTTGGCCATTCTGTTTCAATTTCTTTTAAATTTATGCGTTGTAAACTCATTTCAAATCCTTCTTCCAATTTTCTTTATCATATTCTGCGTGTGTTAAAATATAGCGGACATATACACATTTTGTATTGTAATGTATCGCTGAAACCAATCGTATCTTATTTCCACTTATGTTGAAAACCGTTAAGTTCTCAATTCTATCCGCGCTCGGGAAAGTTTTTCGCAAATCAGCAAAAGATGAATAGTCGGTTTTAGATACAATATGATACCAATTATTTAACGAACTTTCACTATTTGGGTGTTTTTGAATAAACTCAATTAATCGTTTTCTTGTTATGATACGCATTATAAATTATCTCAAAATGAGATATATTACAAATGCTCTTTTACAGGCGATTCTAAAAGCGTTACGGTAGGTGAAGCCGTAATCGCACTCAGTTCTACTTCAATAGAAATGGGAAGTGTTGCTTGAAAAGTCCCATGTCCACATGGGAAGTTTGAAATAATTGGAATATCCAAATCACCACACACATCCAATACAATTTCATCGGTGGATTTTCCAAATGGTTCAGCATCATTTTTCATTTCAAGCAATTCACCAATAATGAGTCCTTTAATATTATCAAACATTCCGGCTTTCTTCATATGGACCATCATGCGATCGAATGCATACAAGTATTCATTTATGTCTTCAATAAATAGAATGGCACCTTCCGTATCCAGTTGATCTTCTGTACCTAATCGATTTATCAATAGACACATATTTCCACCCCAAAGGGGACCTTCTGCTTTGCCCGGTTTTAAAATACGTGATTCTAATTCTGATGGTGGGTGAAGGGTGACAGATTCATATCCAAATAGCGTTTTTTCCATGAGATCAAAATTATAATTTACCATTCCTTTTTTAAAGTTGGTGAGCATGGGACCATGAAAGGTGACAAGCCCAGTTTTTTGGGTAATGGATATGAGAAAAGCAGTTATATCGCTAAAACCCATGAATATTTTTGGGTTTGCCTGTATAAGATCATAATCCAAAAGAGGTAAAACACGGTTGGCGCCGTACCCACCACGAGCACAAATAATGGCATCAATGTCCTGATTGGCAAACATGTTATTTATATCATTTGCTCTTTCTTGGGGTGTTCCAGCATATGTGAATTCTTTTAAAAAAATACTTTCCCCCAAAACCAGTTTATATCCTTTGTTTTCAAAAACAGAAACAGCTGTTTTTAAGTCAGGCTCCCTTAACCAGGATGATGGACTCACAATGCCAATGGTGGCATTGGGTTTTAGAGCAGATGGTTTAATCATGAACTAAAATCTCTAAAATATCATCCTGTAATTTGCGATAATCTTTCGATGAACCAATATAACCATTCATGAGTATGGAAAAAGCCAGCGGTCCATATTGGGGTGCAAAGGCATAACCGGATAAACAACTGACCCCGGATAGACCCCCTGTCTTTGCTCGAATTTTTGAACCAGTTGATTCCAACCGATCTTCCAAGGTTCCCTTAAATCCGCCCCCTGGAAGGACATATAAAAAGTCATCTTTGTATTGACTCGTGTACATGTAGGTGAGCAGTTGTATAAAGTGGTCTGCACTGGTGAGATTGTAACGGGAAACACCGGAACCATCTGCAATTCGAATTGATGATGTATCAATTCCGGCGGAATCTGCCAAAAATGTTTTTACTGTTTTTATACCATCATTCCAATTCCCGGGATATTCTTTGGATATTCCCATGGTTTTGACTAATAATTCAGCGGTCAAATTATCACTTTCATTCATTAGGTTTAATGCGGATTGAAGTAAAGAATAAGATTTGTGGGAGACTAATATTTTGGCATTTTTGCTACCATTTCTGCTAGAGACTATTTTTATTCTGGTCCCTTTTTCTGCAAGCATTTCTTTCAAAACAGTTCCCGCAAATAGGGGAGGATTAACAATATTTCGTATTAAAGTATCTGGGGTAGAAAAATCCATTAATTCACCACTTATATTAAATTTATTGGTGTGCCCAGCCCAGTCACGTTCAATCTTAAATTTTTGAAAATCAACCGTATCATTCACGGTTATTGATTGGTTATCAATCTGGATATAGTTTGTAACAGGGGTAGTTGAAACTTGTACCGGTTGTCCTAATTTTCCAGGATGGAAATAGAATTCTACACAATTATCATTTAGAGATAGTGCACTAATAGGAGCAGCATACCACCATGAGCCCTCATCCCACATCCAGCCTTCGCCATAATGAAGCGTATCCATCAAACTTTCATCCACAAACAAGGTATCCACTGATTCAATCTGTGAAGAAATAATTTGAGCCAAGGAGTCTAATTGCTCCAAGGAAAAATCCGGATCACCGCCACCTTTTAAAATGAGATTATTCCCTTGTTGGTAAATGGCTGTTTCAAAAATAGTATCGGAACCAAGGTTGACTAATGCTGCGGCACAAGTGTACAGTTTATTATTACTTGCCGGCATGAGCCGTTTTTTACTATTCAGTGCATATAGTATTTCTCCTGAATTAAGGGAAGTCACTTTAATGCTCATGTTCACATCAAGGCCCGAGTCTATAATAAGTGCATTGATTGCATTTTTCAGAGTGGGGCTGCCTATATTGTTAAACAATGCAGGATGATGGGTACAGGAAAAAAACCAAAATGATGTAATAAAAAGGATTAGTCTAATTTTTGTCATAAGGCACCCTTACCAATTTTTCCAAGAATCGATCCAAAATTCTTGTGCCAAACTGGAATGCAGGTTGAAATTTATCATTTGAAATACCAATTCTTTTTGCAAAAGCTTGGGTGGCTTCAATGTGAGGCTGGATTCCCCAAATTGGCTTTGATTTATGAGTGATTCCATCAATTTTAACCATTTTACTGGAGATCGATATATCAAAATTTTCAGGACATGATGTAACACCTTCTCGATGTGAGTAAATAAGATTCCCTTCTGCAGATTCTCCTAATATTGAATGGCTATTCAGTTTTACCGACCTGGCACCTCTCTTTTTTTTATCATTCCAAAGATAATCGATTGTTCCCCCAAACATATGGGCAATGAATTGATGTCCAAAGCATATGCCAAGAGTTGGGATGCCACGAGCAAAAGCCTGTTCCATTATTGAATGAATATTTGACAACCACTCATGTTTGTCGTGGACAGATGCAGCACTTCCCATCAAAATAATTCCGCATGTTTCACCTATTACTTTATCCATACTTTTGGGATCAAATAAAGCGGGTAAATGATAAGTAGTAGGGACAGGTGATCGAGATGAAATATGGTTATATGATTGTATCTCTGGCTCGATTAAGAACGGGTCTATGACCATTAGATATTTTGAATTCATTTTTGGAAATTATTTTAAGAGTAGAATTATTTTTGAATGGATTGAATAAAATCTAAGGGCCGAGTACCTTTCTTTATTTCTTTTAATAATTGGTCACTGCCCCACAGTCGGTTTAAATGTTTTTCTTTAAATGTAATATTTTTGGAATACATGGAGTAAAGAGTAAATAAAGAAACTATACCTGTATTTACGCTGTTATAATTATTTCGATCAATGATAACGATTTCGACCCCAGAACATTTTTCATCCTGAAATTTTGGGTAAGTGGACATCCCCGGAATGGAAATAGGTGTAAATAAGACGGGCTTAAATACAACTCCCGGTAATTTATATTTATTGAGTTTTTGAGATAAAAGTTTTCCATCTACCCATGGAGCACCAATTTGTTTAAATGGATTCTGGGTTCCACGACCTTCACTCAAATTTGTTCCTTCAATGATACACATTCCAGGGTAAATAATGGCTGTTTCTAAGTCCGGAATATTTGGCGATGGTTTTACCCAAGGTAAATCTGTTTCATCAAACCAAAGATTCTTTTTCCAACCTTCCATGTTGATTATTACTAATTCTGGTAGGGGAGAGATCCATTTTTCTTCAATTATTTTATAGGCCAGATCGCCCACGGTCCCACCATAACGAATTGGGATTGGATAATAACCCACAAAAGTTTGATAATCCAATTTCAAGATTGGTCCTTCAATAATATCGCCCCGAATTGGATTAGGACGATCCAAAACGATCACTGAGATTCCTAATTCCCCAGCAGATTCCATGACTAAACCTAGCGTGGTGATATAGGTATAAAACCGAGCACCAATATCTTGGATGTCATAAAGAATTAAATCAATCCCTTCAAGCATTTCAATTGAAGGTTTCCGGGTTTTTCCGTAGAGACTAATGACTTTAGGTAAATTCAAATTATTTTCTGAATAGGAGATTTTCTCCCCAGCATCGGCCTCACCAAAAAGTCCATGTTCTGGAGAAAAAATAATTTTCAAATTCACATCATCCATTATCATGAGTCGCTTGTAATTAGGAATACCAAAACGATCAATCCCACTGTGATTGGTAACCAGTGCAATAGATTTTCCCTGGACGACATATTGCTTCTTTTCCAGCAGCACATCCAAGCCTGTTAAAACATGAATTTTTTCAATAGGTGGTGATGGTTTTTTATTAAAGTGTTTCAACTGTTCTTGATGAATTGATGAGTGTCCTTTTTGGGCAAAAAGGAAAGGGAGAAAAAGGAGAAAGGAAATCCGGTGAATCATTTTAATAATGTTACTTTCCTAGAATGTACAGTTTTCCCATTACTGATAGAAACAAGATATAATCCTGTTGGACTTGGTTTACCTTTTTGATCTAACCCGTCCCAGGTAAAACTAGAATTATTTTGGATTGAAGTCAGGGTTGATTGGTTCACAACTCTACCCAAAATATCTGTAATGGTGATTGTTATTGTCTTATTTAATATTGATGAAAAATTAAGTATAAAGGACGTATTAGTTGGATTGGGATACAATTTGTTGATTACAAGGGAAGATGGCATTAGAGATGGTATATTATCTCCAATTCTCAGTTGTGATTGATACAAATTCATAATTTCCACCATAAGCTCATTTCGTTTAGGTACGGGGTAAATTGTTTCGAATCCAACTGCAAGATAAACCAACCCACCATCCACATTACCTGATCCAAATGTGCCCACATATTCAATTCCCATGCCACCTTGTGTTGAATAATTCACCCCGTCATATTTTGCACAAATAGAAGCGTCTCCTACCGGAAAAATTCGATCAGGCCAATCAACATCATAAGTACCTTGGGAACCATCATCAAAGGTAACCCCTGTGATGCCGTCAAAGATGCTATTATTAGCGCCATATCCACTATAAACATTACTACCAGCTGCATCGGAGATATAATCTGCTTTTAAATAATTAGTATAAAATTGGTGATCCGATGTACTGCCTTGCCCGGAAAGGTCATAGCCAATTTCTGATCCGGAGAGGAATAAAAATCTTCCACTTTCTAAAAAAGATTTCACTAGGGTTTGCTCTGAACCCGTAAAGGTACTGGTGGATGTTCCCTCTTCGCCTAGGATCCAATCAACATAATCATAATCGGTTAACGAAATATTCCCATTTATCACTGCTTCATTGGATGCCGAATCAAATGAATACCCTGCTGTATGTAGTGCACTGCCATGTTGGCGAATAAAATCAAACGTATTATTTGTCCCTGCCATTCTATCAAACCCATTCACAATTAAGCAAAAAATTGGCTCATCCGTTGGAACTATACCCAGCATTTCAGTTTGTTCACTGTTTCCAAAAATATTCTTTGCAACAATGGTAAGAAAATACGTTTCGTCCTCTATTAATCCACTCATAGTGATCGGCTTTTCGGAAAAAATGCCTAAGGTATCACTGTCATTTTCAATTTCAAGATAATCTCTTATTACAATGTATTCTTCTGCTTCATTTGCGCCATTAAAATTAATTTGAATTTCACCACCCCCAATATTTTCCATAGATAGATCAGTTGGAGAAGAGGGGGGTAGCCCTCCACTAAATTTGGCATAAAGGAGTTCCCACAGTTCCTGATTGGTACCGTCATAACCTAATGCCCACATGCCAATTCCTTTCAGGTCATGATAAAGGGCAAAATCATATTTTAATGAAAGGGAAAGGCTGTCATCATACCACCCTTGATTCCAGTTTGAATCTTGATAATAATACCAGGGGGTTTGGGAAGATTCATGCCATTGTTTTCCATAGGAAAGGGCAAGTGGTTCCATTTCAGAGTATGTTTTTGAAACTCCAGTTCCAGTAGTTGCTGCACCTGGTGCGCTTGATGTAGTTGGCCATTCGTAGCCATAGTAGGGTATACCCAAGATCAACTTGTCTGCTTGAAAATTGGTTTTTTCCAAATAATCCAGCACTGTCCAGGTGATTGTGTATCCGGGACCGGTCAAGGGAGAAACAGGTCCTGTTGTAGAACTTCCACCCCAATGATATGCGTATCCCATGATGAAGAGCCCATCACTGATTGTTGCCAATGCATTATAATCCCAGGCATCATTCCAATCCACAGCCGGCATGGCCAATGTCACTTGTGAACCAGGAATCTCAGAATGAAATGTTTCGGTAAGATCTGTAATAAATGTAACCATATTCTCTTTTTGAGAGGCAGGAAAAGATTCAAAATCAATATTAACACCATCAGCATTTCCCGCTTGCACCTGTGCCAATAGATTATCGATCAGGTTTTGACGATAGGTTGTATTGCTGAGCAAAGTTTCAATTCCACTGGAACTAAATAGCGTGACACATAAAACAACATTTGTACCGTGATCATGCGCCTCGTTGATCAGATCGGTAATAGGCCATCCGTGAAGATTCCCCAAACTGCCATTCGTGTTTGCTTCAGCGCTGAAATAGGCCAAAGTAGAAATGAGATTAAAATTATAATTTTGCCAAGAAATCCCCATCCAATAAGGATGATACCCAAACACTTCTCTAGATGGTACCCGATTTCGTACAACCTTTGGTCTGATAGGGTCTATATTATCTAATCCAGGGAGAATATAATTCTGGTTATAGTATTCCAATTGGGTTTGGTGGATACTCGGAATAGTTTGACCAATTAAACAACCAGCCAGTACTATTATTATATAAACTCTAAATATCACAACCTGAAAAAATATCTTCAATTGTTTCCCGTTTTCGGATCAAGGTTGAATCTTCTCCATTCAAAAGAACTTCAGCAGCCCGAGGTCGTGTGCAAAATTGATGGGACATAGAATAGGAATAAGCACCTGTATCCATGACTGCAAGTAAATCCCCCTCTGTAACATCGGGAAATTCACGATCTGTGGCAATCCTATCCGTGTTTTCACAAATACGGCCCGTAATATCAACTTTATGGTTTGTTGGCGCATACGGGTCCCCCACTTTATAAATCCGGTGGTAAGCCCCATAAAGGGCAGGGCGCATTAATGTCTCCATGCCTGCATCCACGCCAATATAAGATTTATAACTGTCTTTTTCCCCTGTCACTCGTGTGAGCAAAATCCCTGTATCACCCACGACTGACTTTCCAGGTTCGATCCACAGAGCAGGTTTTTGTTCATTCCGTTTATCGAAGTAAGCATGATAATTTTTTGCCACATTTTGAAAAACTTTATTGAAGTCCAAAGGTGTTTCATCATCATGGTAAGGAATTCCGTATCCACCTCCCAGACTAATATAATCCATATGGATATCTAATTCTTTTTTAAGCATCCCAACTGTTTTTAAAATTTCTTTGATGAGTTTTGGGTAATAATCAGGGTCCAATACCCCTGATCCGGTCATACATTGAATCCCAAATTTAGAAATGCCGGATTCCTTGGCGAGTCTGTATGCTTTCACAATATCATAATGAGGAACACCAAATTTAGAATTTTCACCTCCGGTCACGATTTGAGAAAAAGCCCCTTTTCCAAAACCTGGATTTAGTCGAAATGCAATATCTTTTGGGAGACCAATTTTCTTCATGCGATTAAATGATGTAATATCATCCAAATTGATATGGACTCCATTATCAAGTGCATATTTCA
>Ga0209263_1000743_pt1 | contig 19695 bp, 23 predicted proteins | sample SaaInlV_DNA_100m_FD_184684 | JGI IMG/M metagenome (GOLD analysis project Ga0209263, IMG submission 184684) | Marine microbial communities from expanding oxygen minimum zones in the Saanich Inlet - SI075_LV_DNA_100m (SPAdes) (version 2) | ecosystem: Environmental > Aquatic > Marine > Unclassified... | reverse complement strand
GAGATGTAATTATTTTTTTCATTATTTCTCCCTCTATATCATTATTTTTATAAATCAATTTTAACAGTAATTGCTTGGGTATGTATAGTAAGATTTTATATTGATTCAGACCATTTTTTTAACTTATCAACACCTTTAATGATTTTAGGTGCAAATTCATTTATAAGATCATTATCAATTTTTTGATTTACATCAATTTTATTCATAAATTTTTGACCATCAAAATCAGTAAAGCTCAATCTTGCTAACATTTTGTTTTGATCAAAACCAAAATCAGATCCAGGTAATAAAGCAACACCTGTATTATTCAATATGCTGTCACACATCTCTGATGAGGAATTAAATTTTTTATTCAAAAACTCAGGCATTAAATAAAAGCCTCCTTGAGGTTTGTTAATTAGAACTTTATTCGATCTAAGATTTTTATAAACATAATTACCAACTGCATTTAAAATGTTCCTAGATTTTTTTATATAATTTGAATGGTCATTTTCATAAGCTTTTATTGCTGCATATTGAATAGGTGCACTAACAGCAGAAAAAGTTTCACTAGCCAAGACATTAATCATATCTTTAATTTGTATTAATGAATCTGGCACCAAAAAATAACCTAATCTCCATCCACCAGCTCCACACCATTTACTTAGTCCAGTGCTTATAATTGTTTTTTCAGGACAAAAATTAGATATAGATTTATAATTATTTTCAAAAGTTAACTCTGAATAGATTTCATCAGATAATATAGTAAGATTATATTTATTAACTACTACAGAAATATCTTCTAAATTTTCACAAATTTGTCCTGATGGGTTATTTGGTGAGTTTAAAAATAAAAGATAATTTTTATTTTTATCCTTTAAAATCACTTCTTCAATCTCAGCTGCTGTTGGAAACCAATTATTATCTCTTTGGGTTTGCAAAATTTGAATTTTGTTTCTTCCTAATATTGCTTGAGGCGCATATGAAACCCAACTAGGAGCAGGTAATATTATTTCTCCATCAAATATAACATGTAATAAAAACATTAATTCTTTTGAACCAGGCCCAATAATTACATTTTCAGATTTATAGTCGTAATTTTTTTTTTTTGATGTGTATTTTGCTACTACATTCCTTAGTTCTGAGAGACCTTGCATTGGTAGATATTTATTTTGATGCGCATTGTTTTTAAGTTCCTCAACAACATCCTCTGGGACCTTAAATGGCGATTGTCCAAAACCAAATTTATATATTTTTTTTCCTTGTTCTTCTAATTTTCTGGAAGTTTCATTGATCAGTAAAGTAGAGGATGGTTTTAAATCTTTAACTAAATTTTTTAACATTCTTTTTTTTTTGTAAATTACTATTATAGAATTAATCTTAATTATGCTAATCTAAGCATAGTTTGTAGCAAAATGAGAACTTTTACCCTCCGATTCGGTCATGTTTTAGTCTATTTTTGTTCTTTAACACCAACAATATCTGGTAGGTATAAAAAAAAGTACACCAAAGGTAGAAATGACTAAACACAAAATTACTGCTGTTCTCGGACCCACTAATACTGGAAAAACACATCTGGCTATCGAAACTATGCTTTCATTTGAGTCAGGCATGATTGGTTTTCCCCTAAGATTATTAGCCAGAGAAGTTTATGACAAGATCATAAGAAAAGTCAGTGTAGATAAAGTTGCTTTAATAACTGGTGAGGAAAAAATTATTCCAACTAATGCTAAATATTTCCTATGCACAGTGGAGTCCATGCCAATTGATAAACATTTAGATTTTGTTGGTGTTGATGAAATTCAAATGTGTGCTGATCATGAAAGAGGTCATATCTTTACAGATAGACTTTTAAACATGAGAGGTGAAAAACTTACAATGCTTATGGGTTCTAATACGATCAAAAACATAATTTCTAAATTAGATGGTGATATAGAATTTATAAATAGAGAAAGATTGTCAAAATTAACATATGCAGGTCATAAAAAAATTTCAAGAATAAATAGAAAAACAGCAATTATAGCTTTTTCAGCTGAAGAAGTTTATGCAATAGCTGAATTAATTAGAAGACAAAAAGGTGGAGCGGCAATTGTGATGGGCTCTTTAAGTCCAAAGACTAGAAATGCTCAAGTAGAACTTTATCAATCTGGTGATGTTGATTTTTTAGTGGCAACAGATGCAATAGGAATGGGCATTAACATGGACTTAGATTATATTTATTTTTCTAATCTTAAAAAGTTTGATGGAAAAAAATTAAGAAAACTAAATTTATCTGAAATAGGTCAAATTGCCGGTAGAGCTGGAAGATATTTAAATGATGGTAGTTTTGGTGTTACGGGTGATTGTAAAGAAATTACAGCTGAGGATGTAGAGCTATTAGAAAACCATGAATTTGAAGATATAAGAACTTTATTTTGGAGAAATTCAAACTTAAATTTTAATAATTCTTTTAGTTTGATAAAATCTTTAGAAGAAAAACCACAGATGAGATGGTTACGAAAAATTCATGAGTGTGAAGATGAAAAAGCTCTTAAATATTTTTTAAAAGATAAAAACCTATTAAATTTAGATTTTGATAAAAAATTACTCAGTCTTTTATGGGAGTGTTGTCAGATTCCTGATTTTGTTAAAAAAACATACGGAAATCATTATGAAGTCATAGGAAATGTTTTTAAATATCTAAGTAGTGGAAAACACCAAATCACAGATGATTTTATGAGATTACAGCTAATAAAGCTTGATAAATTAGAGGGAAATGTTGATTCTCTATCAAATAGAATTGCAAATGTTAGAACTTGGTCTTATGTTTCAAATAAAAATAATTGGACAGAAAATCAAAACTATTGGGTCGAAAAAACAAAATACTTAGAAGATAGACTTTCAGACAGACTTCATGAAGAACTTACCAAAACATTTATTGACAAAAGAGCAAGTGTTCTCGCAAGAGGCTTGAAACAAGATATGGAATTTAAAACAGAAATACTTGAAAATAATGATGTAATGATAGATGACCAATTTATTGGTAAAATAAATGGTCTTAAATTGGCACTGGATTTAAAAAAAGGTGCTTTAGAAACAGATATCAAATCTTTAAAAAAAGCTGCAAGACAAACTATTGGACCAGAACTAGAAAAAAGAATTCAAAATATTGTTGATACGGGATTGATTGAATTAAATAACGATTTTAAAATTTATTGGAATGATTTTCCTATTGCTAAATTATCTTCTGGACATGATTACTTGAATCCAAATTTTGTGCTCATAGTTGATGATATTATTGAACCTATTCAAAAACAAAAACTTAGTGACTACATTAATAAATGGATACAAGTTAAAATTAACTTGGTTCTTAAAAGCTTAGTAGATCTAAAAAATCTTAAAGATAAAAATTCATCAATCAAAGCTTTAGCATATCAACTTTATGAAAATAATGGTGTATTAAAAAGAGAACAAGTTTCTGAATATCTTAAGTCGCTTGGTCAAAATGAAAGAAAAATTTTAAGAGATTTAGGTGTAAAATTTGGAAGATACCACGTATTTTTATACCAATTAATTAAGCCAGAAGCAGTATCATTGAGAACATTATTGTGGAAAAATTTCCATCAGAAATATTATAATATCAAGCCACCTACATTTGGGCTAAATTTTTTATACGATAAAGAGCTTAGAAATAAAAATTTTATGCTTTTATGTGGGTTTGAAAAATTTGATACACTATTTGTAAGAATAGACATCCTTGAAAGATTATTTATGCTAATCATAAACTCATCAAATTTAAAGGAAAATAAAGAAATTAAGATGATACCAGAAATGCTTAATTTATTAGGTTGTAGCAAAGATAATTTTAAGAAACTTTTACAAAAAATGAATTATAAAATATTTGATAAAAATGATGAAACTTTTTTTAAATATAATCCAATTAAAAAATTTAAAAAGAATTCAACAAAAGAAGTTTCGAGTGAAAATCCATTTAAAATCTTAAAAAATTTAAATCTTGGTTAATTCTAATGTTTTTTAAAAAAGATTTACCTAATACTGAAATAAACTTTTTAGTAAAAACATGCTCATTATTAATTCATGCGGCTAAAATTGATGAAAATTATACTGAAAGTGAAGAAGAGATTATTAAAAAAACTCTTTTAGAATTAGGTGCAGACAAGAATGATATATCTAAAATTATTCAAGAGGCAAAAACTATTGAAGAAAATTCAAATCAAATATTAGATTTTACAAAAGAAGTAAAGAACTTACCTGAAGCTGACAAAATTAAAATTATTGAAGCTCTATGGTCTATTATTTATTCTAACAATGATGCTGATATTTATGAGACAAATTTGATGAGACGTCTAGCCGGTTTACTTTATATTGACAGTTCAACAATGGGCGATATTAAAGACAGAATTAAAAAAGAAAAATTGTAATGACTTATATAGTTAATGATAAATGTATTAAGTGTAAATTAACTGACTGCGTTGATGTTTGCCCGGTGGATTGTTTTTATGAGGGCAAAAATATGCTTGTAATTAAACCGGATGAGTGTATAGATTGTGGCGTTTGCGAGCCAGAATGTCCAGTAGATGCCATTAAAGCAGATACTGAGTCTGGAAGTGAACAGTGGTTAGAAATTAATAAAAAATATTCAGAAATCTGGCCAAATATAAGTGAAAAAAAAGATCCTCCTACGGATCACGAAAAATTTAAAAATGAGCAAAATAAGTACGAAAAATATTTTAAAGAAAATCTTTAAAGCTAAACCTGAAAAAAAAGTGAAGAAGAAAGTTACAATAAAAAAAGTGGCTAAGGCTAAAAAAATAGTAAAAGAAAAAGTAAAAAAAACTAAAAAAGTTGTAATCAAAAAAACAACGAAAGTTTTAAAAAAAGTTGCTCCTAAACCAGTTAAGATAAAAAAAACAGCAAAAGCTTCTGTAGCTAAAGAGGAGCCAAAAGTTGATAACTTAAGAATTTCTAAAAGTAATGAAATTAAACCTGAGATAAAAAAAGTTAAAAAACAAGAAACAGAAAAAAGAGAATATAAAATAAAAGACCATGTGGTTTATCCAAAACATGGCGTTGGTCAAATCACAGAATTTAAAAAGATAAATATTGGTGGCATTGATGTTGAAACATACATTATAAAATTTGAAAAAGATAAAGCCAACGGGATGGTTCCGGTTAATAAACAATCTCACTTGAGACCTTTAGCAACAATCAATCAAGTTAACAAATGTATCTCCATTTTAAAAAGTAAGCCAAAAATTAAAAGATCTATGTGGAGTAGAAGAGCACAAGAATATGAAGCTAAAATTTCTTCTGGTAAAATTTATGAATTAGCAGAGGTAGTTAGGGATTTAAATAAGGGTGATGATCTTATGGTTGACCAATCTTATAGTGAAAGACAATTATTTGAAAAAGCATATGAAAGAATTTTATCAGAGTTTCAAATTGTATTGAACGTATCTTTAGAAGATACACAAAAGAAACTTAATAAGGCGTTAAAAAGAAATTTAGGTGGTCAAGCTCAACCAATAACTTCTACACCTAAATCATCTACAACAGAATTGCCTGTTGAAGAGCCAGTAACTGATTCAGACGAAAATTTAGACGAATAAAAAAAACGCCTCTCATACAGTTTGTAATGAGAAGCGTTTTTAGTAAAGATTAGTAAATTACTATCTTTTTCTTTTTTTAGCTTTTTTAGCCTTTTTTGCTTTTTTCTTAGTTTTCTTTGCTGCTTTTCTCTTAGTTTTTTTAGCAGCTTTTTTTCTTTTCTTAGGCATCTTTAGCTCCCTGTTTAAGTTAAACGAATCAAATTGATTCGTTATTAGTATATTTTTATTTTTTTATGCAAGTTATGTCAATTCTTTAATTAAAACTGAATTTTAAAATAAAATTTTTTATTTTTAATTTAAAATTTAAAATTTTATTTGATCAATTTAATTAATGTTTATGCGGATAATAAACGCACTTAGTAATAAAATTTAATAAAGTTTTTCTAATTGATTTTTGTATTTATTGATTATTTTATATCTTTTTAATTTTAATGTTGGAGTCATTAATCCATTTTCAATTGTGAATTGATCTTCAATAATAATAAATTTTTTTATTTTTTCTATTTTTGATAAGTTTTTATTTATTGTTTCTATTTCATGATCAATTTCATCGTTAGAGGTTTTTTTAAATTCTTTATTTAAAACCAATAAAGCAACTAAATAAGGTTTGCTATCTCCATATACCAATGACTGTTCAATAAAATTTATTTTAGTAAGATCATTTTCTATCTTAACTGGAGAAATATTATCTCCCCCTAAGGTAATTATAATATCTTTTTTTCTGTCAGTAATTTTTAAATATCTATTATCAAAATGACCAATATCACCTGTATATAACCATTCATCTTTTAACACTTTGTCTGTTTCTTCCTTATTATTCCAATAACCTAACATCACATTTTCTCCCTTAATCAGAATTTCTCCATCATCAGCTATTTTAACTTGATTTCCAGTGAAGGGGGGGCCCACAGTTTGAATTCTTATATCATGAATTGGATTACAGCTGACAACTGGTGATGTCTCGGTCAAACCATAGCCTTGTAGGGTGGGTAGTCCTATAGAGTTTAAAAATACTCCAACTTCCTTATCAAGCGCTCCTCCACCTGATATAAAAGCTTTCAATGATCCTCCAAATTGAGATTTTATTTTTTTTCTAACTAATTTTTCACAAACAAAATTCTGTAAGGCCTCAATTGTGGAAAATTTTTCTTTTAATAATTTTTTTTTACCTAGTTGTAAGGTTTTATTGATTAGATAATTTTTAAAACCTTTGGTTTTATTAAAGCTTGTACCAATTTTCTGATATAGATTTTGATAAAATCTTGGTACTGCTGTCATGATATCAGGGCTACAATCTCCCATATTTTTAATTAATTTATCAATACTTTCAGCATAAAAAACCTGAGCACCAATTGCAATCTGAACAAATTGTACAGTATGCTCATATGAGTGAGATAAAGGTAACCAAGTAAGAAATTTTGGTTTTGCTGAAATGATTTCATTTAATAATGAAATTGATCCCTCACAATTGCTTAATATACCTCCATGACTTAACATTACACCTTTTGGGTTACCTTGTGTCCCTGATGTATAAATTATACACGCTAAATCTGTTCTCTTTATTTCAAGATTTAATAAATTCTTTTCTTTAAATTTTTTTTTTTTAAAAATATCTTTTATACAAATTATTTGATTGTCATTTTCAAAGTTTTCAAATGAAATTATTTTCTTAATAAAAGTTTTATTATTAATAAAATTCTTTACTTTTTTATATTGAATTTCATCAGAAACAATTATTACTGATGGTTCACAATCGTCTATCAAGTATTCATAATCTCGTTCAGTATAGGTTGTGTAAGCTGGAACCGTTACACCTTTAGATAACATAATGGCTAAATCAGAAATCATCCACTCTGGTCTATTTTCTGAAATTAACAAACATCGATCTTTATTATCAATGATTTTTTCTAACTCTTCTGATAACTTTAAAATATTTGAGCACGTATCTTGCCAAGTAAATCTTAAGTTATGGTCTTTTAATGATTGAAGGAAAACTTGATCAGGTTTTTCTTTTTTAAATTGATTATAAAACAGTTCTAAAAGGTTATTATATTTATCTATATTCATAAATTTTTGGTGGGCGAAGAGAGAATCGAACTCTCACTTCTTGCAAAACACGATTTTGAGTCGTGCGCGTCTACCAGTTCCGCCATTCGCCCTTAATTATTAATAAAATAATATTTTAAATAGTATAAGAACTAAAATTATAATAAAACCAAAAAATGTTTAAAACTCTTTATCTAAAATGTTTAGATTTAGCTTCACATAAAAATTCTAATTTTTTTTTAGGTATAGTGTCATTCTCTGAAAGTTCTTTTTTTCCAATTCCACCTGATGTCATGATCATTCCAATGGTTATAGCTAAAAAGATTAATTATATTAAAATTTTTATAATAGCGTCTATTTTTTCAGTTTTAGGTGGTATATTTGGATATATGTTGGGTGCCATATTTTTTGATATGGCAATGGGAGTGATTGAATTTTATGGTTATGAAAACAAAGTTTCTGCCTTAAAAAATAGTCTAACACTTGAAGAGGGTTTTCTGGCTTGGTTAGGGATACTTTTTCTGGCTGGTTTCACCCCATTACCCTATAAAGTGTTTACTATTGCAAGTGGATTAATTGGTTTTAATTTATTAGGCTTTATATTGGTTAGCTTAATCTCAAGAAGTTTAAGATTTTTTATTATAGCTTATTTATCATATAGATTTGGTCATTTATTTACACAGTTCATGAACAAGCATGGCTCTAAATGGTTTACTATTGTTGGCATATTATTAGTTTTAATATTTGTTATTATATATTTAATTCACAAGTTAAATGCTTAGTCTAATTTATAAAAATTTATTCAAAACTATTTTTCTAATTAGTTTAATTGCATTAATTTCAGCTTACTTTATTGAGCATGTTCTGGGCCATCAACCTTGTAATCTTTGTTTATTAGAAAGAATACCATATTTCTTTTCAATAATTATAATTATTCTAAATTTAAAGTTTAATCATTTTGAAAAATTTTTTATTTTCTTATTAATAATAGTGTTTCTTGGTGCAACACTACTATCTTTATACCACTTCGGTATTGAGCAAGGCTTAATACAAGAATCACTTGTTTGTGATCTTCAAAATGGATCTGAAGCTCTATCAAAAGAAGAAATGCTCAAGCAACTGCAACAAAAAAGTGTTAGTTGCAAAGATGTAACATTTAAAATCTTTGGGTTATCACTTACAACAATTAATATAATTATTTCATGTTTAATAACTATTATCTTAATAAAAATGTATTTTGAATATGACAAAAATAGATAAAAAAAAAATTGAAGAATTTATAAGAGTTGATCATGCTGGTGAACGTGGAGCAGTTAAAATATATGAAGGTCAATTACTTGCTCTTAACACATTTGTAAAAGATGAAAGTTTAAAAAAAACTATTGAGGAAATGAAAATACATGAAAAAGAACATTGTGAATTTTTTGAAAATGAAATTAAAAAAAGAAAAATTCCTCCAACAAAATTGTTGCCTCTTTGGGACTTGCTTGGTGTTGGTTTAGGTTTTGGTTCAACTTTACTTGGTAAAAAAGCAGCAATGCTGTGTACAGCTTCTGTAGAAGAAGTAATTGATGAACACTACTTAAATCAAATAAAACAGCTTGGAAACAATGAAAAAAATTTAAAGAAAAAAATTACTAAATTTAGACAAGATGAGTTAAATCATAAAGATATTGCCTATGAAAAGGGTGCAACAAAAAAGGGCGCCTATTCAATTTTAGATTTAATGATTAAAACTGGTTCTAAAATAGCAATTAATATTTCTGAAAAAATTTAAGACTCTAACTCAACATCCCAATATAAATAATCCATCCAACTTTTATGCAAAAAATTAGGTGGAAAGTTTTTACCATTTTTGTGTAAATCTTCAGTTGAAGGTCTGTAAGGATTTTGATTAAGTGACATACCTGAATATTTTAATAATTTACCTCCTTTTCTCACATTGCATGAAGAACATGCAGTAACCACATTATCCCAATTTGTTTCACCTCCTTTTGATCTTGGTAACAAGTGATCAAAAGTAAGCTCTTCACTACTTCCGCAATATTGACAAGAAAACTTATCTCTTAAAAATACATTGAACCTTGTAAAACTAGGCTTTGATTGTGGTACAATATAATCTTTTAAAGCAATAACACTTGGTAATTTCATATCAAATGATGGGCTTCTAATTGTTCTATCGTAATTACTAACGATTATAACTCTATCTAGAAAAACAGATTTAACAGTATCCTGCCAAGACCATAAAGATAAAGGATAATAACTTAATGGCCTGTAATCAGCATTAAGAACTAAAGCTGGGCACTTTTCCAATGAAACATTTTGTTCAAAAAAATTATTCATTAACTATTTTTAACTTAGTTGAGTTATTTTATCAATAACAAGAGGTATTAAAAATTTTTTAAAATATAATTAAGAGCTGTACTTGATGCTTCCATAGGAATATGATGATCACAATTTTTAATTAATAGTGTCTCGACTTCAATATTATTTCTAATTAAAAAGTCTTTTGCTTCTAATAAATATGTTGAAGGTACAATTTGATCTGACTCACCGTGTATCAATAATGTATCTGTAGAATTTTTTATTCTATTTTTTAGATTATCCTGATCAATAATTTTTCCTGAAAAACCAACAATGCATGAAAACTTTTTTTCAGAAGTTAAACCCACATTAATTGACATCATGCATCCTTGGCTAAATCCTGATAAACATATTTTATCATTGGTTAAATTAAATTCTTGCTTAATTTCGTGAATAAATTTTTGAATTTTATTTTCAGCATTTATAGATTGTTCAAGAATATATTCAGGGTCATCCTTGGTTAAATCAAACCACTGAAATCCTGATGGATTAATTGAACAAGTTTCATGTCCGTTAGGGCAAATAAAAATTGTATTTGGCATATGTCTTTTCCAATTTAAAGACAGCATGCTTATATCTTTACCATCACCACCATACCCATGAAGCAAGATTATAGCGTGTTTAATCTCAGTCCCATTTTCTGGTTTAATAATTATAGAGTTTAGGCAAAATGTCATAGTCAATTAATTATGTTTTTTATTTTATAAAACACACTACAATAATTATATGTTTTCAGGAATATTTGTTAAAATTATATCTATTGTACTTTTATTAGCGGTTGGAATTGTTTTAATTCTAGGTATTGGAACTCTATTTAAAGGTGGAGAAACTAGTAAAAAATACTCTAATAAATTAATGCAATTAAGAGTTCTTTTGCAATTTATAGCAATACTTGTTCTTGTTGCTTTTGCCTATTTTTTTAAAAACTAATTATAATTTTTTAACCACTCAATAAATTTTAAATCATCAAAATCTATTGAACCTATAATTCTTGCAAATTCTTTACCTTCAACATTAAAAAGTACAGATGTTGGAACTCCTCGTAATGAAAGTTTTTTTGCTAAAGTTGTTGGATTGTCAAAATAAGGTTCTAAATTTTTAATATTCAGCTCTTGAAAAAAATTATTAACTTTTTTTAAATTTTCTTTACCAATGTTAATTGTTAGAATTTTTAAATTATTAAGTTTTGGATTATTTTGAAGTCTATCTAATGATGGCATTTCTTCCTTACATGGCTCACACCAAGTTGCCCAAAAGTTCATTAAAACCAAGTTTCCATTATAATCTTTAATATTTATTTTTTGATCTTTTTTGTCTAAAAAAATTAGATTATCGTATGTTTTTAGGTCTTTATGTATGACTATATTTTTTATTTCAGACAATTCATTTGCTGTAACATTTGTTATCAAAAAAATAAATAATATTAAGAATCTCATGTTAAATAGGTATAATTAAATATCATGAGAAAAAATAAAAACAACCAAGCAATTTGGAATACTAGAATTAGAAAAAGTTCATCAACTTTATTTCAGAAAGTCGGTAATTCTATAGATATTGATAAGAGACTTTATTTAGAGGATATTCAAGGTTCCATTGCACATGTTGAAATGCTTTTTAAACAAAAAATTATTTCTTTTAAAATTAAAAATAAAATTATCTATGGTCTAAATAAAATAGAAAAAGAAATATCTAATAAAAAATTTGAGTTTAATAAAAAATATGAAGATATTCATATGAATATCGAAAAAAGACTTTTTCAAATAATTGGTGATGAGGCAGGCTATGTTCATACAGCAAGATCAAGAAACGACCAAGTTATTACAGATTTTAAAATTTGGATGAGGTCTGCAACTAAAGAGATTAATCTTAATTTAGATAAGGTAATTAAAAGTACATTAAAATTAGCTGAAAAAAATATTAACACCATAATGCCTGGTTTTACACATCTCAAAAATGCCCAAGCTATTTCATTTGCTCACTATCTAATGGCTTATGTCGAAATGTTTAATAGAGACAAAAAAAGATTTAATAATAGTTTAGATAGCTTAGATGAAAATCCATTAGGAGTTGCTGCTTTAACAGGCACTTCTTTTAATATAGATAGAAATTATACAACTAAAAAACTTGGTTTTAAAAAACCAACAAATAATTCAATTGATACTGTTTCAGATAGAGATTTTGTTTTAGATTTTTTGTATAGTGTTTCTGTATGTTCAATGCATATTTCAAGAATTGCAGAGGAATTAATCATATGGAGCTCAGATGGATTTGGGCTATTAAATTTATCAGATAAAGTCGTAACAGGTTCCTCCATAATGCCACAAAAGAAAAACCCTGATCTTCTAGAATATTTAAGAGGAAAATCTGGGAGTAGTTATGGAAATTTATTCTCTATGCTTACGATTTTGAAAGGATTGCCATTATCTTATTTCAAAGATCTTCAGGATGATAAGGAAATTGTTTTTAGATCTAATGACATTTTAATAAATAGTCTAAAGATTTTCGATGAAATACTTAAGAATTCTAGCCCTAATAAAAAGAGGATGCTTGAACTTGCTAATACTGGTTACATTACCGCAACAGACCTCGCAGACTATCTTGTAAAAAACCACTCCATGTCATTTAGAAAAGCTTACCAAAAGACAGCTGCTGTTGTTAATTTAGCTGAAAAGAAAAAAAAGAAACTTGATGAGTTAAGCTTAGATGAGTTAAAAAAAATTGAGCCAAAATTAACTGGCGATGTTTTAAAAGTGTTTGATTTAACTAATTCTGTAAATTCTAAAAAATCTTATGGAGGAACAGCTTTTGATAATATCAAAAAAATGATAATAAAATATAAGAAACAAAAATGATTAAAAAAATTATCTTTACCTTTTTACTTGGTTGTTTACTGATCTCTTGTGGAAAAAAAGGAGATCCTGAATACAAAGATCCAAAACAAAAAGCTGAAATGATAATAATCCTTACTAATAAGGCTTAATGAAATATATCAAAAAAATACTTACGATTGATAAAGTAAAAATTCAAGATATTGCAAAAAAGTTTGATACACCAACTTATTGTTATTCTTATAATCAGTTAAAAAAAAATATTAATAATTTTAAAAAAAATTTTAAGTCTTTTTCGCCATTAATCTGTTTTGCGATTAAATCTAATACAAATGTAAATTTGATTAGAGAAGTCAAAAAATTTGGTTTAGGAGCAGATGTTGTGTCAATGGGAGAACTTATGATGGCTCTTAAAGCTGGTATTAATCCAAAAAAAATTGTCTTTTCAGGTGTGGGCAAAACATCAAAGGAAATAGCTTATGCTATTGATAAAAAAATATTATTAATAAATGCTGAGTCTAAAAGTGAAATAAAAGAAATTGATAGAATAGCAAAAAATAAAAAAAAGAAAGTGCAAATTGGTATTAGATTAAATCCAAATACAGATGCAAAAACTTTAAGTCAAATTTCAACTGGTAAAAAAGAAAATAAGTTTGGTGTAAATGAAAAGACATTTTTAGAGCTTGTTAGTTATTGCGTGAGTTCAAAAAATATTAGTCTAAAATGTTTAAGTGTTCATATTGGAAGTCAAATTTTAGACCATAAACCTTATGAAAATATGCTTAATGTGATTGATAAAATTATTGTTAAAACTAAACATAATTTTGAATTTATTGATTTAGGTGGAGGAATGGGAATTTCTTATAGTGATAATAATAAAAAACTTAATTACAACAAATACAATATTGCCATCAAAAAATTTTTAAAAAAACATTCTACAAAAATAATTTTTGAACCAGGAAGATCTATAGTCGGAAATATAGGTTTTTTAATATCTAAAGTTATTTACATTAAAGAAAATGATCAGAAAGATTTTGTTATACTAGATGTGGCTATGAATGATTTGATGAGACCTGCTTTATATGGGGCTAATCACAAAACATTACCCTCTATCAAAACAAATCAAAAATCAAAAAAAACCTATGAATTTGTAGGTCCCATTTGTGAGAGTACAGACAAATTTACATCGTTAAAAAATTTTCAGAAGTTAAAGGAAAAAGATATTATTGTGATGTGTGACGTTGGTGCATATGGGATGTCATTAAGCTCAAATTATAATGTAAGACCAAAACCAGCAGAACTACTAATTGAAGGATCAAAAATTAGAGTTATCAAAAAAAGGCAAAAGCACAAAGATTTAATGTAGCTTTAATGATAAGAAACTTTATATTTTCAATTTTCTTTTTTTCTGGAATAATTATTATTTCATTATTTTTTTTACCTGCTTTTTTTTTACCTCAAAAAGTTGTTTTATTTGGTGGTAAATTGATGGGTTATTGGACAAGCTTTTGTTTAAAGTTTTTTTTATTCACAAAAATAATAATCAAAGGTAAGGAAAATATTATAAATAATGAAAAGTTTTTTATTGCTGCATCTCATCAGTCAATGTTTGAAACTTTTTATCTTCAAACTATTTTTAATTCACCAGTTTTTATTTTAAAAAAAGAGTTACTTTTAATTCCAATTTTTGGCTGGTATCTTAAAAAAATTGGATCAATTTCAATTAAAAGAAATAAAGTTACCAAGGATAACCTGGGGTTCTTTGAAGACATTTCTAAAATAATTAATGACTCTGAACGACCATTAATAATCTTTCCACAAGGTACTAGAGTTCTACCAAGTGAAAGGCCTCCTTTTAAAAAAGGTGCATCAAGAATTTATGAAGAGTTAAAAATTTCTTGCCAACCCGTTGCCATTAATTCGGGTTATGTTTGGCCTAAAAAGGGTGTAAAACATAGCAATAAAGTAATAACTATTTCAATCTTAAAACCAATAATAGCAGGTCACTCGAAGAAAGATTTTATCAAAATTTTAGAAAATAATATTTATGAAGAGCTTAATTTGTTAAACTAACCCTTCATAGGCATAACTACAAAAATACTATCAAAATCACCCGGATCTTTTATTAAAGCTGGTGAACCTGTGTCATTAAAAAATATTTCAACTCTTTCTCCATCTAATTGCGAAGCAACATCAATTAAGTATCTTGAGTTAAAACTTATTTCTAAATCATGATCAAATTTTACATTCAATGTTTCTTTACCATCACCACTATTTGTATTGTTAACCGAAAGGTTTAGAGTATCTTTTGATAAATTAAATTTAACACCATCTTTTTTATCCAAAGATACAGAGGCAACTCTATCAACTGAATTTAAAAATAACTTTAAATCTATTTCTAATTTTTTTTGATTATTCTTTGGTATTACCTGGATATAATTAGGAAACTTTCCATCAATGAGTTTTGAAATCAATATGCTATTATTTAATTCGAATTTTATCTTTGATTTAATGTTAGATACTTTAACATCCCCATCATAGCTATCTAGCAATGAGCATAATTGAAAAATAGTTTTTTTTGGTAATATAATTGGTTCAAAATCACTTTTTTGATCTAATCTTATTTTTGAAATGGACATTCGATGACTATCAGTTGCTACAGCTGTTAAATAATTTTTATCCTCAACTTCCGTCTGATGAAAATAAATCCCACTTAAATAATGTCTTGTTTCATCATTGGAAACTGAAAATTTACATTTATTTAATAATTTTAAAAGCTGTTTAGATTTTATTGTAAATTCATTTTGATTAAAATTTTCATCAGTTAATGGAAATTCTGTTGCACTAATACAATTTAAGTTGAATATAGATTTTTCTGACTCTACTTGCAATTTACTGACATCTGTCAAAGATAAATTAATTTTTTTTCCAGAAGAGAATTTTCTTATGATATCATACATAATTGAAGAAGTTGTTGTTGTTCTTCCTTCTTCTAAAACTTCAACATTATTTAATTGATGAATAAATATTAAGTCTAAATCTGTGGCTGTAATTGTTAATCTGGAATTACTTGCATCTAATAAAATATTAGACAATATGGGTAGAGTGCTTCTCTTTTCAATTACACCTTGACAGTAATTCAATGCCTGCTGAAGGTCTTGTTGATTTACGTTAAATTTCATTATCTTTATTATTATATAATATCTGGTTTTTTAGTTTATTAATATTATCTACCATCTCAGGGTCTTTTTCTTTAATTTTTTCAATAGTTTTAACTGAATGTATTATGGTTGTATGATCCCTATTAGAAAACTCTCTTCCAATTTCTGGCAAAGATTTTGATGTTAAAATTTTTGTTAAATATATAGCAGTTTGTCTAGGTCTAACTAAATATCTGGATCTTCTTGATGAAAGCATTTCATTTTTACTTATTTTGAAGAATTTACATACTGTTGTTTGAATTAAATCTATTGTTACTTTATTTTCAGCTAGATTTAATAAATCTTTCAAAACAACCTTTGTTTCAGGCAAATTCGGAACTTTATTGTAGATTCTAGAAAATGAAACTACTCTATTTATTGCTCCAACTAATTCTCTAACACTTGCTGTGATTTCAGTACTTATAAAATCTTGTATTTCTTTTGATACTTGTAGTTGATCTGCATATAAATTATTTAATTCCTCAGTTTTTTTTTCAACAATTTTTTTTCTAAGTTCAAGATCTGGTTTTTGAATATCAACAACTAAACCACCAGAAAATCTAGACTTAATTCTATCTTGAATTCTTGATAGTTTATTTGGTGCTCTGTCAGCTGATACAATTATTTGAGAACCTTTATCTAATAATGCATTAAATGTATGAAAAAATTCTTCCTGCATCGCTTCTTTACCACTTATAAATTGAATATCATCAATTAATAAAATATCAGTATTTCTAAAATATTCCTTAAATTTAACCATATCATTAGCTTTGATCGATTTCACAAACTGATACATAAACCGTTCAGCTGATATAAACATTACTTTGTTATTTTTTTTAAGTTCAATTCCAATTGAGTTTAATAGATGGGTTTTACCCATTCCCACACCACCATAAATGTAAAGTGGATTATAATGAGATATATTTTCTGAAACTTTTAACGATGCTTCATAAGCAAGTTTATTGCTTGTACCAGTTATAAAGTTGTCGAATCTTTTATTTGGATCAATTCGATTATACTGCAAATAAGAATCTTTTATAAATGATACATTTTCACTTCTATCAGGTAATTGTTCATTAACATTTACATTTTCAAGATTTTGATTTGTATTTTTGTCATCAATTTTAAATTCAATTCTAATAATATCTTTTTTATATAAACGAATTATTTGCAAAATTTGATCAATGTATCTTGATGTAATCCAGTCTCTAATAAATCTTGTTGGAACAGACAATAATAAATAATTATTAAATTCATCCACAAAAGTAATTTTTTTAAGCCAGCTTTCATAAACGTCTAGTCCTAGCTTATTTTTCATTTCAGACTGAACTAATTTCCAATCAAAATTTTCAGACTTAAAACTGTTTAAATTATTTATATTTGTAGATTTATTCATAACTTGTAGGGAAATCTCAGTTAGAACGAAATAAAAAAATTTGCAACTACTTAATATTTTTTTTAAAAAATAAATTAAATCTCTGATTGTAAAATTAATTATTAATAAAAAAAAATTAATTTATTTTTTATCTAAATATTTTTTTGAAACGAACACAGATTGAATCGTTTGTAGATTGAATCGTTTGTAGATTGAATCATAAAAACTATTTTTATTTAACAAATCTAGATATAGTTAAATATTAAAACTTTATTAATACATGATGTGAATACTTGTGGTTGTTTCTATACAAGCTTATAAAATTTTAAATTTATATCGCAGAAATTTTTTTGGTTATTCTAGAAACATTTCTTGACGCATTTTGTTTCTTAATAATCCCAGTCTTGGCAATTTTCATTAGTTCTGAATTCAATTTAGGCAAGAATTTTAGAGCTTCATCTTTTTTTTTATCGTCAATTAAAAGGTTCATTTTTTTTAAAGCATTTCTAAATCTGCTTTTTCTAGCCTTATTAACAGTCGTTTGCTTAGATATTCTTCTAATTCTCTTAATTGCTGATTTTGTGTTTGCCATATCCGCAGGGGTATAGCTTGAGAATTTATGGTGGTCAATAAAATAATTGGCTATTTTTGACAAGAATCACAAAAAAAAGTTGATCTATTAGAGATAATTTTTTTTTTAATAACATTAGAACATCCTAAATTTTTACACCGTTCTCCCTCTTGATGATAAACTTTAAATTCATTCTGAAAACCACCTTTAAATCCTGAGGTATCCTTAAAATTTCTTATACTAGATCCACCCTTACTAATAGCTTTGAGTAGAATTTTTCTACTGTTATTAATAATTTTTTGGCATTCTTTTTTACTTAATAATTTTACTTTTTTGAATGGATTTATTTTGCTTAAAAATAGAATTTCACTAGCATAAATATTTCCTATTCCTGAAACAAATTTTTGATCAAGTAAAAAGTTTTTTATATCTTTATTTTTTCCTTTAAAAAAATTGTAAACATAGGTTAGATTAAAACTCTTATTAAAAGGTTCAGGACCCAAATGATAAAATCTTTTATTCAGGTCTAGATTATTTTTTATCAACTGGAAAAAACCAAATCTTCTTGGATCATTATAAATAATCCTAAAATTTTCAAAAATTAACTCAACATGATTATGTTTTTTTGGTAAAAAAGGAGAATTATAAAAACTAGTATTTGTAGGTTTGTTAACTAATTTATTATTTACAACGTGTATTGTTCCTGACATGCCAAGATGAATTAAGCAATAATTTTCTTTTGGTAAATAAATGATTAAATATTTAGAGAATCTTCCTACTTTAATTATTTTTTTGTTTTGAAAATAAGTAGCAAAGTTCGGTGGAATTTTTAATCTTAAATTTCTATTTCGTATTATTACTTTTTTAACCTTTTTTTGTTTGATTTTTTTATGAAGAGATTGTCTTACAATTTCTACTTCTGGTAATTCTGGCATTTCACACTATATTGAATATATATTTTTTTTTATGCAACAATATCTTCAAAATAAAAAAGGACTAGTAGAAGGTGTATTTGATCAGGTCTATAGTAAATATGACCTAATGAATGACTTTATGTCACTCGGTGTTCATAGATTTTGGAAAAAAAGCTTAATAAATATGATGAACCCATCTTTAAATAAAAATTTCATCGATGTTGCTTGTGGAACAGGCGACATAGGTAAACTCTATTTAGACAGCACTGATAAAAATGGTAGAATTACTTGTGTGGATCCCAACAAAGGAATGGTAAGCCAAGGTAAACAAAAACTCTCTAGTTACAAAAATATTAACTGGGTTATTTCTCCTGCAGAACAACTACCTTTCGAAGACAATAAATTTGATTTTTATACTATTAGTTTTGGACTAAGGAACACAAAAGATTTAAACAAAGCTCTTTCTGAAGCATATAGAGTTTTAAAGCCAGGTGGAAGATACTTGTGCTTAGAATTTTCAAAAATACAGAACTCAAATCTTGATTTTATTTATAAAAATTATTCAAAATTAATCCCAATGATTGGCCAATTTGTAGTTGGTGAAAAAGAGCCATATGAGTATTTAGTTAAAAGTATAGAACAATTTATTAATCAGGAAGAATTAATTGAATTAATGAAGAACAATAACTTTCAAAAATGCTCTTACAGAAATTTTTCTGGAGGGATTGTTTCAATTCATAGTGGATGGAAATATTAATGATTAAAAAATTTATAACTTTATTTAAGTTAGGAAGAAAAATTGCTAAATC
>Ga0209263_1000705_pt1 | contig 20496 bp, 20 predicted proteins | sample SaaInlV_DNA_100m_FD_184684 | JGI IMG/M metagenome (GOLD analysis project Ga0209263, IMG submission 184684) | Marine microbial communities from expanding oxygen minimum zones in the Saanich Inlet - SI075_LV_DNA_100m (SPAdes) (version 2) | ecosystem: Environmental > Aquatic > Marine > Unclassified... | reverse complement strand
ATGGATGTAAAAAATGTTGCAGACATAAAACGTCATTTAAAAAATCACGGTGTAATTTTAAATGATTAATACAATTAATGAACTAAAATATGATGATATATTCATTGGGCAGCAAGAAAGTTTTTCGATAAATATTACTGAATCTATGGTTGAGAAATTTAGTAATCTTTCAGGAGATCTGAATCCATTACATATGGATAATAAATTTGCAGAATCAAGTTCATTTAACAAACGAATTGTTCATGGAATGCTTCTAGCATCTTTTTTTTCACAACTAATTGGAATGAAATTACCTGGGAAACATGCACTGTATTTCTCTCAAACATTAAATTTTCGTTCTCCATGTTATATCGATGATCAAATTGAAGTAGTTGGTGAAGTAATCGAAAAAAGTGATTCTACACAAATAATCACTGTATCTACAACTATTTTTAATAAATCTAAAACATGTTTAATTGATGGTATTGCTAAAATTATTGTTAGATAGTGAAAAATTATGATTGAAAATTTGGGAGTAGGAATTGACATTTCTAGTATATCTGATTTCAAAAAAATTCCTTTTGATGCAAAATCTGGATTTTATAAAGAAATTTTTCAACAATCTGAGATTGATTACTGTTTAAAATTTAAAGATTCTTCTTCACATTTTGCCGGAAAATTTGCTTTAAAAGAGGCTGTAAAAAAATCCATTAATGATGATATCTATATTTCTAAAATAGAAACTTTTCATATACAATCTAAACCTATGATAAAATTATTAAATTTCAAAAAAAAATATTTTTTTCATGCATCAGTTAGTCATGAAAACGATTATGCCATTGCTATTGTGATTTCTGAATTAATTAACTAATTTTCTAAAATTTTCTTCTTAACTTTTATGCTTAATTTTTCTAAAATTGAATTAAAAGAATTATTTACATTTCCTTTAGCTACATTAATTGGAACAAAAATTTTATCAGGAAATTCTTTTATTAAATTTTCATCTGAAATAATTTTTTTATTTTCTAATTCTAGATATTTTTTTTCAATATGTTTTTTATTTTTTCTGATATCTAACTCTGCTTTAATTTTTGCAAACAAAAACCCTTTTGAAATATAGAATATCCATACAAAAAAATCAACTAATAGTAAATTTAGTCTCATTTTTTTATATGTGTTTTTAGAAAAATGTGTTAAAAGACAATATTTTCTATTCCTTTCTAACCAATAGAATTTTTTTGAACTCCATTTTAAAATATAGCTTTCTGCATGAAGTATTTTTACATTTGGAACAAAATATGAATTAATTCCTAATTGTGCTGCTCTCCAACCTAAATCCAAATCATCATGATAAAGAAATAGGAATGGATCAAGTAATCCAATCTTATCTAAAACTTTAGATGATGTAAAAAGACAAGTACCTGATGCATACCCGATTTTTTCTATTTCTTTAAATTGATTTTTATCTTTAACTCCTTTATCTCTTGCAAATCCAAATCCAAAAAGATGAATCATATTACCTGTACTTTGTAATACTTCTTTTTCATAAAGTGAAAGAATTTTTGGCTGATAGAGACCGTCTCCATATTTTGAATGAGCAACAAAAAATTCATCTAACCAATTGGATTCTACAATTGTATCTGGATTCAGTATTACTATGAATTCTCCTTTTGCTTTTCTTATACCAATATTATTTCCTTCACAATATCCAAAGTTTTTTGAATTTTCGATTAATTGTATTTTTTCAAATTTTTCTTTACATTTTTTATGACTATTATCTGATGAAATATTATCTACAACTATTACTTCAAAGTTTGAATATTCTGTTTGAAAAACAGATTCTACACAATTCATCAATAATTCTCCTGCATTATAATTTAAAATAATAATACTTACTAGTGGTTTTTTTAACATAATAATTAGATCTTTATGTTTTAAGATATGTATATGAGTTTCACTATTGATATTTGGAAATTTATAATTATTTTGTTAATTTGAAATATCCTAAGGTTTTTTCTAGTCCTTCTTTGAGATTTACAGATGGTGTCCATCCTAAATTTTTTAATTTTTTATTACTTGCAATAAAATTCCCTACATCCATTTTTTTAGTATAACTAGGTGTTTTAATGAAAATTACTTTGGAATTTGTTAATTTTTTTAATTGTTTACCTAAATCATAAAACCAAATTCTTTTTGATGATGATATCCAATATGTTTCTCCCGATTTTCCTTTTTTGATAATGGTTAGAATTGCAGATATCACATCAGATATGTAAATTAAATCTCTAAAAAATTTCCCTTCATTAAAAATAGTAATTTTTTCACCTTTAAATGATTGATGGATTAAATAATTTACTGCATTTTTTTTAGGAATTATTTGTTCTCTTGGACCATATGCATTAGTAATACGAAAAACTCTAGTATCTAAACCATACATTTGATGGTATATTCTACAATAATATTCACTTGCAAGTCTATTTGTTCCATAAATTGTAGTTGGATTACAAATTGAATTTTCATTAACTGGTAATTTGTTAGGGCGACCAATTACAATGAAAGTACTTCCAAGAATAAATTTACATTTGGAATTTAATTTTTTGATTGTTTCTAAAATAAATAATGTTGATTTTGCATTAGAATCTACATCTAATAACGGAGAATCAAATGATGCTGAATGGGAAGTTATTCCTGCTAAATGAATTATCATATCTGGTTCATGTTTTTTAATCCTAGAACCAAGTTTTGAAAAGTTTGTAACATCTATTTTTTCTATTTTAACTTTATTTTTAAAATTTTCAATATTGTTAATTTTAGAAAAACTTTTAGTAAAAATTACTACATCATGTTTTTGGAATAGTTGTTCTGCTAAATGACTTCCCACAAAACCTAATCCTCCAGTAATGATGATTTTCATACTTTTGAAATTAATTAGGGCTAAAAATTCCTTATGGTGATATTAACTATTATGTACCTATTTTTGATTTAGAATATATGGAAAAACCATCAGTAATAATGGTAGTAGCAAAATACCCTGCAACATATGGGCATACTACTGTAATCAATAATTTGTGTTTAGGCTTAAAAAAATTAGGTCATAAAACTGCAGTTGGTGCATTTGAATTTGAATCTGATCCACCCGAAGGCGTTGAAAAAATTGAATTGAGTAAAAAAGAATTACTTCAAACAGGTGTTTCAAAATTAGATTTTGATATAATTCATCCTCATCAAGCTCAAGTCTTATATTATTTATTATTTAAAAAACCAGACAAACCAATTGTATTCCATTATCATGCTGCATCAAATATTATTCAAGAATTAAATTTGAAAGTATCAATGGGTTTATTTAAAAAAAGAATTCAAAAAACAATTTGTGTTTCAAATAAAGCATTAAATCATTTACATGAATGGGCAGGAGATTGTAATTCTACTATAATTTACAATGGTGTAAATACAAATTTTTACCACCCCAATTTAGAAAAACAGTATCAGAAGGGTTCACCACAGCTTCTTTTTGTTAGCGTTTTACGTAAATATAAAAAAACATCAGATTTGATAAATGCAATGCCTAAATTTTTAAAAAAATATCCTAAAGCCCATTTACAAATTGTTGGAAATGGGGAAGATTTTGATACATTACAGAAATTAATTCAAGATAAAAATCTTGAAAAATTTGTAGAAATGACAGGTAGAATTGATGATGATGAATTAAGACTTAGATATGCCTCATGTGATCTATATGTATCTGCTAGTACAAATGAACATTGTCCAGTTCCAACTTTTGAAGCAATGGCATGTGGTAAACCATTAGTTTTATCTAAATTAGAATCACATATAGAAATTTTAGATGATTCAAAAGCTGGTTTGGCATTTTCTTTTTCAAATAATGATGACTTGTGTGATAAAATGGATAAAGTTTTTCAAGATAAAATCACTCTTGGAAATAATGCAATAAAATTTGCAAATAAGCATAATTTAGAAAAATTTTGTGAGCGTGTTGAAGCAGTTTATTCAAATATCCTAATTTAACATGTGTGATATTTTTAAATAACAAGCTAGTATTCAATTTATAAATACAATTAGATGATTTTTGATGGATTTGGAATTTAATTCAGTTTTGATTACAGGGGGAGCAGGTTTTATTGGAAGTCATTTAGCAGAAAAATTAATTGAATCCGGAATAAAGGTAAAAGTTTTAGATAATTTAGTAACTGGAAAAAAAGAAAATTTAGAAAATTGTTGGAATAAGAAAAATTTTGAATTCTTTCAACAAGATTTAGGTAATCTGGATAATGTTGATTTTTTAGATAATGTTGATATTGTTTTTCATTTGGCCGCAGATCCTGAAGTAAGAACAGGATATGATAAACCTGAAAATTCTTTTAATGAAAATATTGTTAATACCTTTAATTTACTTCAAAAAATAAAACATTCTAAAGTAAAAAAATTCATGTTTGCATCCTCTTCATCCGTATATGGAAATGCAAATGTTTTACCAACTTCTGAAAATTATAGTCCTTTATTGCCAATATCTCATTATGGTGCATCTAAATTAGCATGTGAAGCATTAATTTCTTCATTTTGTCATAATTATGATATTGATGGTATGATTATTCGTCCAGCAAATGTAATAGGTGCTAGAGGACGTCATGGATTAATTTGGGATTTAATTCATAAATTAAAAAAAGATCAAACAAAATTAGAAATATTAGGTAATGGAAAACAATCTAAATCTTTTATTCATATTTCAGATACAATAGAAGGAATATTTCATATTATTAATAACACAAAAGAAAAAATTGAAATTTTTAATATTGGAAGTGAAGATAGTATAGAAATAATGAATGTAGCAAAAATAGTTTGTAAAAATATGAATTTAGAAAATATCATGATTCACACGAAAGAAAACGAAGAGGATGGAATAGGTTGGAAAGGGGATATTAAAAAAGCACATCTGGATATTAAAAAATTAAAATCTCTTGGGTGGAATACAAATTTATCTAGTATTGAATCTGCAGATTTAACTTCACAGGAAATAATTAAAGAGGAAATTTAATTTTTATTTTTTAAAATTTTTACTAATTAAATTGACTGAAATTTCCCTCCTTGAAAAAATTAATGCACATATTAGATACTGGTTTGATTTTTTTCAAATGATTGTAAATGTAAGCAAAACTTTTCAAAATTCATTTGAAATATTGTCTAAATCATTTAAAAATGATTTTCCAATATCTGCAAATTTAAAAAATGGTAAAAAAATTCAATTACAATCATTTAGTTCTATGCATTTAATTTCTAATATTCCTAAAAATGAACAAATAGAATATGATATTGAAAAAAATATTGTAACTATATATTCAAAAAATCAATTTCATAATAATAAAATAATTTTTCAAGGAGGATTAGATAATGGAGATATTGTTAATACATTTTTTAAAAAAGATTATGGCAAAATTATAGTGAATGAAAAAACAGTTTTAGATATAGGTGCAAATATTGGTGATACTGGTATATTTTATGCATTAAATGGAGCAAAAAAAGTAATTGGAATTGAGCCATTTCCTAAAAATTTTGATTATGCACAAAAAAATATCCAAATCAACAATCTTGATAACGTGATTACATTGTTACAGGCTGGTTGTTCCTCTAAAAAAGAAATTATAAAAATTGATCCAGATTATCAAAGTAATATTGAAAGTGAAGTAAAAAGTTTTAAAACTGGTATTGATGTACCGATGATCACTATTCAAGATATAATTAATAAATATGAAATTCCCAAATCTTCAGTTTTAAAAATTGATTGTGAAGGTTGTGAGTATGATATTATTGAAAATATATCATTTGAAACTATTTCTTATTTTAGTAATATTCAGATAGAATATCATTTAGGTTATAAAAAATTACAAAATAAATTAGAATCATTTGGATATACTGTTAAAGTATCAAAACCACATGCTACTAATGTAATTTTAACAATATACAATTTCTTTAAATCTAAAAATGTTAAAATTGATGAAAAAATTGGTTACGCTGGTTTCATTTTTGCTTCTAAATCAAAACTATAATGAGATATTTTTATCTAATCACATTTTTATTCTTATTTTAGGATAAATAGATATGATTAATGAATATGAAATTATTAAATTAGAAAAACATGATACAAAAGATATTCATGATAAACACCAAAATGGTTCCTTAACTGTGGTTTGGCGTGATTGGGATAAATTATTGGTCAATGATCCCAAAATGGTTTATGTATCATCCGTAAATTCTGGTGAGATAAAAGGACCGCATTTACATAAAAAACGAATTAGTTATTTTACATGCATTCATGGAAAAGTAGTATTTATATTAAAAAAAAAGGATAATTCATTTGTAGAAATTGAATCTTCTTCTGAAAATCCAATTCTACTAAAAATTCCTGCAGGAACTCCATCTGCCCATATTAACATCTCAAATGATGTCTCACGAATATTGACTTTAGCAGATATTGCTTGGAAACCTAATGATGATGAAATGGATAATGTTACATTTGATGATTATGATTGGAAAAAATGGAAATTAAATGAATAGTATAATTTTGGTTGAGGATGCATATGATATTAAAGAAATTAATGATTCTAAACATGATTTAGAATCAAAAATTTTTACCTTGAATTTTATTTCTCATGAACTTCTTGAAAAAGAAAATGTATTACATGAAATAGGTGAATCATATGTTTCCAAAGAAGATAAAATTAAAACATTTGATACTGCTATAACTCTTAGAAAATGGCATCAAAAACATCCAAATTTAAAAAAATTAAAATTTAAAGGTGTAAATCTTGTAGATCTTTTTGATGTAAATGAATTACATCAATTTCTTCTTGAATCTCTGTCTAAATTAATCATAATAAAAAGAATTATTGAAAAAACTAAACCTGATAAAATTTTTGTTTCTGAAAAATTAAAACATATTATAGACTCCATTCCAAAAATATCTAATTTTGAAGTTCAAATTTTTTCAAAATCTACAAAAACTGTTTTTTTCTTTGACGAATATCATATAAATTATAAAATTGGCCCTATTCCAATTTCTTTTAATATATCGCGCACTAATTTAGCAAAAATTAGAAAATGGTATGAAAAAATTGCTACAATACAAAATTTCTGGTATGATGAAAAAAAATTAAAAAATACTGTTTTATTTTTAGAATTTGATCCAATTACATATGAAGAATTATTTTTTGAATTAAATAAATTAGGAATTACAATAATTCTTTTAAATAGAAGAAAATCTGCAATATGGAATTCAAAAGCAATTTCAATTATTAAAAAATATAATTGTAAATTAGTTAATGAGAATAAATTAATTTCTAATAATAAGCAAGAGATTTTTAAAAATATAGAATATTTTAAAAAAGAATTTAAACAATTTTGGTTAGATCAAGAATTTTTAGAAAGAACATTCGTTTTTGAAAATTGTTTTTTTTGGAAAGTAATCAAAGATTCACTTATTCAAGTTTATGAGAATAGATTATCGGATTATGTTAAGTTAGTATTTTTATCCGATGAGTTACTGAAAAAATCTAATTTTGTATCTATTGTATCTTTAAACAGTATGGGCGAAACTGAAAATTCAATAATTCAAAATAATAATAATAAAATTCAAACTATAATTTTAGAACACGGATATGCAAATTTTGTTAATGATGTTTCTAGATATGACGTTTTCCATATGTATTATAAATTATCTTCCAATGATAAAATTGCAGTATGGGGAAAAATACAAAAAGAATATCTTCAAAAAAAGAAAAATATTGATGAAAATCAATTTTTACAAGTAGGTAGTCCGAGACATGATTCATTTTTTAAAATAAAAAAGAAAATTAATACTAATAAAAAACAAATTTTAATACTTACAACCCCATTGCAACAGCATACTGGAATTACTGATACATACACTGTATTGAGATATCAAAATCTTATCACAAATATTATGAAAATTTTGAAACAACTAGATGTAGAAATAATTGTTAAACTTCATCCATCTCAAGATAAATTTAATAAATTAACAAGCACGTTTTTTAAAAAATTTGATAAAAATATTCCAATTTTTCATGCCACTTCAATTTTAACTCATTTAAAATCATCTGATGCAGTTATACATATTGATCCAAATGGAATAGGACTATCTACTTCTATTCTAGAATCTTTAATTCTAAATATTCCAACTATGAATATAATAATAAATGATGAAATTTTTGAATTTGATTGTGTTCAGAAAAATGCTATTATGAGTTTTTTAGATACTGATAATTTAGAAAAACCAATTTCTAATTTATTATTTGATCATGATACACGTAATAATTTAATCATTAATGGTAAAAATCACGTTGATAATTATTTAATAAATCCCGGTGAGGCATCATCTAAACTTGCTCACTATTTAAATTCTTTTTCTCATTAATTTTTTTTAATTAATTCCAACTTGAAATTTTTCATGCCATACTCCATCTTCATCTTGATCAAATAATTTAGAATTATACCATTTATCTAAAATTCTATAAAATTCTTTAATTGTCAATTCTGTAAATGAACAAAACTTATCAATTATTCCTTGATCAAGAACTTTATCATATTTTTTTACTATTGGAATCATTTCTTCTCTAGTTACCATTCCATATCGAATCCATCTAGAAGCCATTTGAGTTGTTGACGAATGTCCATATTTTGTATATTTCAAAAATTCACTAATGAGATAAGTAATTGAATCAATTGAATTGTAGTCTTCTATTGTTCCTTCTCTTTTATATTCATGTCCTAAATGTTGAAAACCCCAACGTTTTGCAACTTCATAGTTATGATGTGAATTCCATGGTACAAAATAACTTAAATAAATTGGTTCTAAATTATGTTGTTTACATTCATCAATAGATGGACTTACTGCCATTTCTAATTCTTTTTCAGAAATAATGCCGTGCCCAATTAATTCACTGTGTTTTGATTTTACTACATCATTCATAGGTTGCATTAATGCAGATGGAGTCTCGTCATCATATTTACCACCATATGTATAGTTTACATCTTCACCGTAAACAAGTAATTTTAAATCTAATTCCATTGTTTTTTTAACCGGAAAAGAATAGATTAAAGAATCAATATACCATGTAGGTGCACCAAACATTTCAAAAGTTTTAGTTGTAAGTTTTTTTAATATATCTTGATTTAATTTACATTCTATTAAATCACAATCAAAAGTTTCTTTTAAATTTTTAATATTTTTTTTCCCCGTTTCTGTATAATCAATATTTTCTACAGTTAATAAAACTGGATTCATTTTCATCACTTCTTTCATATAATAAACTTGAAAATGGGAATCTTTACCCCCTGAAACTGCAATAGCACAATCATATTGGTCCCTATTTACATTTCTATGTTTATCACATAATTTTTTTAATTGATTTTTTCGTTCGTTCCAATTTGTTGTTTTTTGATTTTCATAATGAATACATCCAACACATATGCCATTTTCAAATTTTATTCCTGGTCTTGTGTCTGGCATTAAGCATTTTTTACAATATTTCATTAAGAATTATATCTCATAGGGATATATCAATATCACTAAAAATTTGTCATCATCAGTAATTGTTTTATCTACATAAAATCAAAAAAATAAATGCCAAAAAGTTTTAAAATATGTGACCGAAAAATTGGTGAAAATTGTCTTCCCTTAGTTATTGTGGAAATAGGAATTAACCACAATGGTGATTTTAAAAAAGCAAAACAAATGATATCTGATGCTCATAAAAATGGAGCAGAATGCATAAAATTCCAATGTCATATAATTGAAGATGAAATGATTCCAAATGAAATCATCCCTTTGAATGCAAATGAATCTATTTGGGAGATAATGAAAAAATGTTCATTTTCTAAATCACAAGAAATTGATTTAAAAAAATATACTGAACATTTGGGGATGATTTATCTTAGTACTCCATTTTCTCGTGCTGCTGCAAATCGTTTAGAAGATATGGATTTATGTGCATATAAAATAGGTTCAGGGGAATGTAATAATTTTCCACTTATATCACACATCGCATCTTTTGGTAAACCTATGATATTGAGCACTGGTATGAATAATATGGAAACAATTTCAAAAAGTGTTAAAATTTTACAGAAATCAAATATTGATTATGCATTAATGCATGTTACATCTATGTATCCTACACCTTATGATCAAGTACGATTAAATGTGATAAATGAACTTAAAATAAAATTTCCTGATACTGTAATTGGATTAAGTGATCATAGTTTTGGAAATTATACTTGTTTTGCAGCAACTGCTATTGGAGCATCAATTTTAGAAAAACATTTTACTTCAGATAAAACTTGGCCTGGACCTGACATTCCAATTTCTATAAATCCTGAAGAATTGAAAGATCTAATTATAGGTAGCAAAGCAATTTTTAATTCATTGAAAGGCCAAAAAAATATTCTTGATGGAGAAAGAGAAACTGCAAAATTTGCATATGCTTCAGTTGTTACAATTAACGATATTGCAAAAGATGAATGTTTTTCAAAAGAGAATATTTGGGTTAAACGACCTGGAACGGGACAAATAAGAGCAGAATTTTTTGAGGACATATTAAATAAAAAATCAACTAGAAACATTAAAAAAAATGAACAATTGAAATGGGAGATGATAAATGATTAGAAAAATTGTTTTTTTAACTGGAACTAGAGCCGATTTTGGAAAATTAGCTTCTTTAATGGATATTATTGAATCAAACGACAGTTTTGAATGTCATATTTTTGTAACTGGAATGCATACTCTTGAAAAATATGGAAATACATTTGATGAAGTTCAAAAGAAAGGGTACAAGAATATTACCATATTTGAGAATCAAACTAATACTATTTTACAAGATATAATTTTAGCAAATACAGTTATTGGTTTTTCAGAATATGTGAAAAAAATTTCTCCTGATATGATTATTGTACATGGTGATAGAATTGAGGCATTAGCAGGTGCAATAGTAGGTTCATTCAATAATATTTTAGTTTCACATATTGAAGGTGGTGAAATATCTGGTACTGTTGATGAATTAATAAGGCATGCCGTATCAAAACTTTCCCACATACATTTTACTGCAAATGATGAAGCTAAAGAACGACTTATTCAATTGGGGGAAGCAAAAGATAGTATATTTACAATTGGTTCCCCTGACATTGAAATTATGACTAGTGTCGAATTACCTACAATTGAGGCAGTCTTAAAATATTATGAAATCCCATTTAGAGATTTTGGTGTATTAATTTTTCATCCAATAACAACTGAATTAGATACATTAAAAGATCAAATTGATCAAATAGTTTCATCCTTAATAGATTCAAATAAAAATTTTATAGTAATTTATCCTAATAATGATAATGGAACTGATATAATAATTAAAAAAATTCATGAATTAGAAAATAATAAAAATTTCAGAATATTCCCATCAATACGTTTTCTTTATTTTTTAACAATTTTAAAACATGCAAAATTTATTCTTGGAAATTCTAGTGCTGCAGTAAGAGAAGCTGAAGTTTTTGGAACTCCTGCGATTAATATTGGTTCTAGACAAAAAAATAGGAGTAAAAATAAAGAAATTATTAATGTAGAACCAAAAAAAGATTTAATTTTAAATGCAATTCAAAATATAGAAAATATAAGATTTGATGAAAAGAGTTTTTTTGGGTATGTGGAAAATACTACCGAAAAATTTTTGAATGTTTTACAAAACCCTTTAGTTTGGAACATCTCTATTCAAAAACAATTTATCGATATATGAAAAAGAGTATAATAATAGATCTATTACAAAAGAGGATATAATGAAACCAATCTGTTTTATTGGTGCAAGAGGAGGATCTAAGGGTGTTACAAATAAAAATATTAGGATTATAGATAAAAAACCACTAATAGCTCATACTATTCAAAAAGCAATTAATTCAAAATTATTTTCTCATGTAATAGTATCCACAGAAGATGAAAAAATTGCTCAAATTTCTAAAAAATTTGGTGCTGAAATTCCTTTTATGAGACCCAAAAAATTATCTACTGATCGTGCATCAATGAAGGATGTTTTAACTCATGGAATAGAAAAATTATACTCGTTAGGATACAAGTTTGATACCATAGTTCTTTTAGATTGCACAGTTCCATTTTTACGAATTATTGATATTAAAAATACAGTTTTATTGTTGAAAAAAAAGAATGCAAACGTAGTATGTGGTGTTTATAAACAACATCTTAATCCATATTTTAACATTGCAGAAATTACCAAACAAGGACATCTAAAACTTTGTAAAAAATTAAAACATATACCAGAAAGTAGACAAGATTCACCAGTAGTATATCAAATGAATGGACTCTATGTTCTAAATTCAAAGAAATTTCTTAAACAAGGTAAATCAATTATGCAAAAAATGTTACCTTATGAAATACCTATAGAAACTGGATTAATGATTGATACTGAATATGAATTTAACCTTGCTAAACTCTTAATGGAAAATAGTAAAAAATAAGATTACCATGCAGTCCATCCACCATCAATAACTAAATTTGAACCTGTCATATATGATGATGCATCAGATAAAAGAAATAGCATTGCTCCCTCATACTCATCTTTCTTTGCCATTCTACCAAGAATAGTTTTTTCTGAATATTTTTTGATAAAATTTTTACTTTGATATGAATTATCTTGAACTCCACCTAGTGTTAATGTATTAACTCTAATATTTTTCTTATTCCAATAAGCTGCTAAATATCTAGTCAAATTAATTATTCCTCCTTTTGATGCCGCATATGATACTGGTGAATTTAAATTACTTTCACCATAAATTCTTTGATCTGCACCAGACATTCCATATATTGATGAAACATTTACTATTACTCCCGTTTTTTGTTGAACCATAATTTTTCCAATTTCTTGGCAACACAAAAAAACACCTGTAAGATTTAGTTCTAATGCTTTATTCCACATTTCAATCGGAAATGTTTCAAATGAATTCACTCCATCTTTTGATTGATTTTTTGCATGATTAAGAAAAGCATTATTTATCAAACCATCAATTCTACCAAATTTTTTTATAATGGTTGATGCCATTTTTTTAACTTCTTTCTTAGATGTAATATCTACCTCTAAACAAATTGGATTTGTTTGAAATTTTTTATAAATTTGTTTTTGTAATTCTTTATTCTTTTTAACATTAGTATCAACTAACACCAAATTTGCTCCTGCATCACTTAAAATATGTGCATACTGTGTACCTAGTAAACCTGCACTACCAGTAAGAACAATTACTCTATCTTTTAAATCAAATATATTTTTAATTCTTTTAAATTTCATTATTTTAATTCCTTTATTCCCTTTTAGAATTTATTGTTAATTTTTTTTGAGGAGTTAATACAAATGCAATTTTTCTATTACCAAAAGCACCTAATTCATAGTCTGTAAAAATTTCTTTTATATGATCATCATTTTGCATTTTCAAATTATCCTCCGTTTTTGTTTTAATTATTGTACTTGAAATCAAATTAAATCCAGATTTATTAAAATAATTTTTCCATTCAGAAAACCTGTATTCATGTTCTCCATTTTCTTTTCTAGTTAATTTTTTATCCAATTTTCGATAATTTCTTTGAAGAAATTCTTTATCATAAATAATATTTAACATTCTTTCAATTTCTTTGTCTGGAGTAGAATTATTATGAGCTCGATCAATTATTATAAATATTCCATTTTCTTTTAACACTCGTTTACACTCTTGAAAAGTAATCATTGGATCTTGTGAATGATGCATAGCATCCCATGAAATAGCAAAATCTACTGAATTATTAGGTAATTCTAGAAAATTATAATCCCCAACAACAGAAATAACTTTTTCATGTTTTTGATTTAGTATCTGATTTTTTACAATTGGTTGGCATAGTTTTACAACATCTTCAACTAATTCTATACAAAAAATTTTTTCAACATCTTGTTTTTTTGCTAAAGTTGAAGCAATACAACCAACACCTCCACCAAGATCTATTCCAATTCCTTTAATTTTCCCCCAAATTTCAGGAATTAACTTAATTGTTTTTTCAACTTCTAAACTATCAATGTATACATATTCCTTAATTATCGCTTCATAACCTTTTTCAGATGTTTTTTGCGCTAGAATTTTATTACCTATGTATTCTTCTGTTGTTAATTTATTTTTATCATATTTCCATGTAAGCAAGTATTTTTGTAATTATTTTTTTAATATTATATGTTGTGTTTATTTTTCATAGGACATTCGTTGTTGTTTCTTCCAATTCCTTTCGCAGAATTACAGTTAAAATATAATATTTGAAAATATTCTGTTTTAAATCTGACGGATAATTATTATCTTTAATTCATTTTCTATCTAGACTAAATGAAGATTCAAGAAAAATAATGATAGATGTGTCAGTAAAACTCATTACTTAAATTGTAATCTAAAACAAAGTGATTTTGTTAAGGAATGATTAGAAAAAGAGATTGTTAAGTCTCAACGTTCAAAATCTATAACATGTAAGGATATAGTTTCCCATGCAAGTTCATCAGAGAAATCTTTACTTGTATCATATCGTAAAAATTCATTTGAACGTTTATCTGAATTTATAAATTGATATGGAGAATAATATACAAATTCTCCATCAAACACTCCTCCCCAATAAGCACTTTTTGCTATTGACGGGGTAAAAAATTCTATTTCAGAACCATCTATTTTTAAAAAAATTGGATTATCTTTTAGGTAATAAGGTACTGGGTATAGTATTGATCCTGTATCAATTATTCCATTATAGGATGCATTAGGAATGTGTACATATGATATTTCTAATGAAGTAGGTTCTAAAAATAAAAAATTGGAATCATTATCATTACAATCATAGATGCTACACCATCCAGGTGAGAACACAATATATTTTCCATTAAATGCAGCCCCGGAATATCCTTTATATGGAATATCAATAAATTCCCATGATGAATCATTTTTGAATGAACCATTTGTATCATAAATCATAATCTGTGAACTTGTTGAATTAGTTGTTTGCCATGGGGCATAAAATATTTTATCCATAACCACTTCTGCATCTATGTATGACGTATTTTGTTTTACATCATGTTGTTCCCATGCATTAGGATCGAAAAATGGTTTTGAAGAATCATATCTTAAAGGTACAGTGTTTCGTTCATTGTTAAAATCAAGATGAGGTGAAAGATACATGAAATTCTTATGAACTACTCCATCTTCATACACATCAAATAATCCAGTATGTTGAAATGCATCAGGATTGTTAAATTCCATTTGTGTGTCGTATCTTAAAACTACGCTACCTTTTTTATTATCTACATGATACGGAACATAATATACAAATGGTTCATCATATAATATCCCTTGAAATCCTGATGTGTTTACTATAATTTCTTCTCCATTATCAATCCAAACTATTTTTGGCGGTATTTTGATATGTTCCCATGCATTAGGATCTTTAAAATCTCGTGAAATATCATATCGGATCATTTCGGCATGTCTTCCATAGTTACTGTAATATGGTGAATAATATACGAATTCTCCATCAAATGTTGCTCCCCGGTAACCAGATAAAATAGGAAACGACTTGTCATCATCTAATCTTTTTATTATTTCGTATGTTTTTACTATGTTTGTAACATCCAAAACATTTAGAGTAAACAAAACTAACAACACGAAAGCAATTCCAGAAATTAACAGTAATATTTTTACCAATGCCACCATACAGATTTTTTGTTTATATTCTAACTAATAATTCTTAAACAGATTTAAATTATTATGATTTTTTCTGGATGTGTTTTCTTAGTAAAACAAGAATCATTTGTAAAACAACCCATTCCTTTTTTCATTTTTTTTGATTGGTTCAGATTCAACTTTGTTTTCTGTTTTGCTTGGAAAACTAACACAATCAGTTACTAATTGATTTATTTTTTGACTCATTGTGATTCCTTCGTTATTGCAAACATCAGTAAACAAAGTGTGAACCTCGTTGTTACGCGTGAACCTATTGTTTTTGTTGTTGTTGACATGGGGGGTAACCATAGTTGTAAACACTAGTATTTGTTAGGTTTTTGAAAAATTATTACTCTAATTATTACTCTAATTATTACTCTAATTATTACTCTAATTATTACTCTAATTATTACTCTAATTATTACTCTAATTATTACTCTAATTATTACTCTAATTATTCCGAATCAACACTTTTTGAGTGCAATAGTTGTACAATTTAGAATTTAGTAACAATTTATATATTTTTAAAGAATTTTAATCAAGATTAATGATATTTTTACAATTATGTTATCTTCTTTCCCTTACAACACTTACTGTAGAATAAAGAATAATTGATGTCATTAGCAAAAGTATTCCTAACAATATGTTTGCTATTCCTAATAATGCAATATTTGTAATAATTTTATTAGTTTCTGCAAAAATATCTAGTGTCCATATTGTAAATAATATTCCTATACTGAATAAAATTAATCCTGGAATTCCATAGAATTTTAATGGGTTTTCTATTGAAACATATTTCATTGTACTTAGAATTACTCCTCCTCCATGAGTTATTGGATTTTGACTAGATGTATCTCCTTCATATGAAATAGTAATTGGGATTTCTGTTATTCTAAAATTTTCTTTTTTTGATTTAATTAGAATTTCTGTTGATACTCCCATCCCTAATTCTGATGGAATAATTTTCTCTAAAACTTTTTTATTATATGCTCTAAACCCACTTTGTGAATCTGAAATTTTTAAACCCGTTGATACATTTGTAATTCCCGTAATGGTTTTGATTCCAATTTTTCTATATTTTGGAATATTGTCATTTTTTTCAAGAAATCTTGACCCAATACAAATATCTGCTTTATTTTCTATTATTGGTTTTAAAACTACATCTATGTCATTTACATCATGTTGTCCATCTGCATCAAATGTAACTAATACATCCATTTGTAATTCAGAAGATTTTAAAAAGATTGATCTAATTGCACTACCATATCCCAAATTTTTTGTATGTGTTATCACAATTGCACCTAATTCTTTTGCAATTTCTCCTGTTAGATCTGAAGATCCATCATCACATACAATGATAGTTTGATATTTTTTCTTTAATTTTATTATGATTCCTGCAATAGACTTTTCTTCATTAAATGCAGGTATTCCAATAGCATAATTCAATAATCTGATTTTTTATCATTGTATATTAAAACTGTTATTCTTAATTTAGTGTAATCGATTTTTTTAATTTTGATGATTTTATTATGCCTAATGCAATTTTCAATACATATTCTCCTTGAGAAATATCATTAATTGTTTTTTTCTTTTTATTTACACATTGAATAAAATGCTCTAATTCTTTAACATACATTTCATTTTTATCATATTTTTTAATTTTTAATTTAGATTCCCATTTTGATTTTTTGAAATTATACATTTTTACTTCATTATTTATTGAATCCCAAATTATAGTGCCTTTTGTACCAATTAATTTACATGAACGAGCTTCTGGTTTTTGAAAATAATCTAAATGAACTTCTGCTATTATATTATTTTTAAATTTTAAAATAATTGCAGATAAATCACTTGTAGTTATTTTCAAATTACTATATTTACCAGTCATAGAAAAAACTTCTTGTGTTTCACCAAAAAACCAATAAAGATAATCTAATTCATGTATGCATGTTAATACAACACCTCCGCCAAGATCATCCCTTGATGCATAACTTTTTGAATAATCTTCATTTGGATGCCAATCTGGTAGGTATGTTCCACATTCAACTTTAACTGATATTATATCTCCAATTACTTTTTGATCAATCAAATTTTTTATTTCATTTATACATCTGTGAAATCTTAAATTACATCCAACTAATGTAATTAATTTTTTCGTTTTAATTATTTTTGAAAATGTTTTAACATTTGATATTTTATTAGATAGGGGTTTCTCAATAAATAAATCTAAACCTACTTTTGCTAATTTTATTGCAATTGGAATGTGATGTACTGTTTCATTAGTAATAAATCCAACATCTGGTTTTTCTAAAAGACATTTATCTAAAGTATCAAAAATTTTAATATTTTTATAATTTGATAAATATGATTTAGTTTGCTTTGAATAAATTATAATTTCTAATTTTTTTGTATTTTCTATGGCTAGAATATTTCTTAGGTGTCTTTTTCCAATTGAACCTAACCCTACAATCAAAATTTTCAAGATATTGATATTTTAATTTAGTCATAAATAGAATTTACTATTTATTTTGATAAATCATTCTAATAAAATTCAATATCACAGAATTACTTTTATTAATATAATAGTTAGTTAACTATTTTTTTGAAATAATTATAATTCATTTTTAATAAAATCAATTGCATTTACTGGTGATGGATCTATATTATCAATAACTGCTTTGTAAATTGTGGCATAATCTAATAAATAGATTAATGTAATTAATTTTGATAAAATATTTCCTTCCCCTGAAATGACTTCTTCATATTTAATTTTCTTTTTTATAAAAAATTCTTTTAAAATTTCATATCTTTCTTTTGTTTTAATGTGATCTTCACTTCCTCTAATTAAAATAGGCATAACATCAGATTTTTTTTCCCATGAAACAATACCATTATGTGATGCTTCAATAATATCTTCACATGCAGCATGCATTTTTGCATTTTCTTGAAGTGAATTTTTAAATCTAATTGATGCTGATTGTAACCCAAATGGATAATAAATAATAGGAATTAATTTAATTGATTTTGCTAAATTAAGAGATGCATTACTCTCTGTTAAATTTAAACTATTAATTTTTTTTTGAAGAATTTCTAATTTTTTAATTGAATCTCTAATATTATCTTCTTTAATTTTTAATGTTTTGTATAGAACTTTTAGCATTGTATAAAGAAAAGAAGGAAACGTTGCTCGTGGTGAATGAAATTTAGGAACTAGTATGTGCTTAATATTATTTTTAATACAATACTCTTGTATTTTTCCACCTGATGAAAACGCAATAATCTTAGTACCTATTTTTTTAGCTGATTTTAATAATGATATTGTTTCAATAGTGTTTCCTGAAACACTTACAATTATTACTAATGTATTGGAGTTTACTGTTTCTGGTAGTACATATCCTTTGACTACATTCACATGAATTTTTGTTTTTGAAAGAATTGATTCAAACATATCTCCAATTGCACCTGAACCGCCCATACCTCCAAACACTATATGCTCAATATTTTCAAAATTTTCAGTGTCTTTTTGTAATTCAAATGATTTTTTTGCTATTTCTGGCCATTTATCATACACTTTGTACATTTTTTGTTTATCAATTTTATCTAATGTTTGAATATTCAATATTTTTAATTTATTTATTCAATAAAATATCTATCTACACTAAGTTCTCCTATTGATTTTTAAAAAGCCTATTTTTTATCACAACATGGAAAATATTACTGGTTTACGAACAGTAGAATGGAAAAATAATAAAGTAATAATGATTGAACAAACCAAATTACCTAATGACCTCGTATTTGTAGAATATGATGATTTTAACCAAGTTGCAAATGCCATCAAAACCTTGATAGTTAGAGGTGCTCCTGCAATTGGAGTATCTGGTGCATTTGGATTGGGGTTGGCTGTTTTACAAAGTAAAGCAACAACAAAAGATGAATTATTATCTGATTTAGAAGATGCAAGAAAAATTTTGTTTGCAACAAGACCAACTGCAGTAAACTTAGGTTGGGGATTGGAAAAAATAATGAATGTGGCAAAGACTGGAGAAACCGTAGAACAAATTAAAGAATTGGTAATTTCTACTGCTAAAAAAATGGCAGATGAAGATATTGAGATTAACAAAGCTATGGGAAAGAATGGCTCTGTTCTTTTTGATGATAATGATACTATAATGACTCACTGTAATGCCGGTGCATTAGCTACTGTGGCATATGGAACTGCATTGGGTGTAATTAGAGCAACTAGGGAAAGTGGAAAAAATGTCAAAGTAATTGCTACTGAAACAAGACCAATTCAACAAGGTTCCCGTTTAACTGCATTTGAGTTAAAACATGATGGATTTGATGTTAGTTTAGTTCCTGATACTGCTGTGGGATATTCGATGGCAAATGGATTGGTAAACAAAGTTGTAGTAGGTGCAGATAGAATTGTAAAGACTGGTCATGTCTTTAACAAAATTGGAACATACCAGGTAGCAACAATGGCAAAACAGCATGGAATTCCATTTTATGTTGCAGCACCATTGTCCACAATTGATTTGGAGACAAAAGCCGATGATGTCATTATTGAAATGCGAAAAGGAAGTGAAGTTACTGGAATTGGTGATAAAAAGACTGCACCTGATGATATTAATGTCATTAATCCGGCATTTGATATGACTCCTCCTGAACTTATTGCAGGAATCATTACTGAAAAAGGTGTAGCTACAGCTCCATATGAGAAAT
>Ga0209263_1000686_pt1 | contig 20809 bp, 19 predicted proteins | sample SaaInlV_DNA_100m_FD_184684 | JGI IMG/M metagenome (GOLD analysis project Ga0209263, IMG submission 184684) | Marine microbial communities from expanding oxygen minimum zones in the Saanich Inlet - SI075_LV_DNA_100m (SPAdes) (version 2) | ecosystem: Environmental > Aquatic > Marine > Unclassified... | reverse complement strand
CACCGAGATTGAATTCAATTGGAATTTTTACAGAACCTACAGATGTATGTGTAAGTGGAATTGGTCCAAATACACCTTCACCATCTTTTGAAACAGAAATGGTGTAATCAATATGTTCTTGAACTTTTTGTGTTTGAGGATTGATAAAATCAATACTGATTTTTGTTTGAATGTTTGGTTCTATTGCATCATATGTTAATTTTACATCTAGTGTTCCTTTTTCTGTTGATACAGTTTGTGATTCAGCAAAAGCTGGAATTATTAAAAATGGAACAAGTAACAATACTAGAAGAGTTTTCATAATTCTGATTTTAGTATGATGAATAAAAATTGTACTTTGAAGAAATTTCCATGAATAGAAATACTATGCCAGCTTTAAATATGGAATTAACCTAATTCATGTTGTGCATACCAAGTTTGCAATATTTGTAATAGTTGTTGGGGTTTTCTCAATTTCTACTGTTTTTCCAAATGCATTTGGACATGGACTTGGTGGAGATCAAGCTGAACCACTAACATTTGGTGATATGGAAGTTACAGTTAGAACACAACTAAATCCATCTGATATTACAGTAGGAGATATTGATTCAGCAAATATGCAGATACGTTTCTTTGATACACTAACTGACAAAAATCTTGATAAAGTAACATACAGAGTTGAATTATGGCAAAGCGGTGAGCTTCTTGCTAGAAATTTATTTTATGATAATGATGGACGATTAGACGTTAAATTAAAACCAAATTTCGATTGTGATGAAATTCTTCTAAAGGACTGTACAACTTATGGTGGTTCTGAACATGCAAGTGCTCCTGGTGCTTTATTTGTGCAAGGTGCAGATTGTACTGATGATAATTTAGATATTTGTGGAAGACCATCAATTACAGGTCCAATTTTTGTAAAAGGTGGATTGTACAAGATTACTATTGATATTGAGGCTGCTACTAGTCCTAGAACTGTTCTTGCTGAAAGATTATCCTATGATACTTTTGTTAGTGTTGCTCAAGAACAGGACTTTTTCATTCAAACTGCATATGCTGAAGTCCCAATTATTGTAAAAACATACTATGATGATGTTGATAATTTCAAATTTGATGAATCAGATAATTCAATAGCTTTTGATATGCCATTTGATTGGAGTCCAGATTATGTTAATTTGGTTCAAGTAGTCCATGAAGAAGTTAGAGTTCCAAAATCATTTGCACCATATGCAGAGGGAAAACAATTCAAGGGATATGTTAATGGTGTGGAAATTGATCAAAGAGCATTACTAAATGATCCTTATTCATATGATGATACAAATATTGTTCATTTCTTAATTACAAAAAATGAGTTACAAAAAATCAATGAAACATTAGGTTCAAGTAATTATGATAACAAAAAGATGGATTTGAAATTAGTTCCACTTAGTGAAGTCTCAAAGAGCTCAACTGAATTTTATCTAGTTGATACTACAAATTATGAACAAGTTCCAACTACCGTAAATATTTCATGGGATGGAAATTATGGTGCAGGTGATGATGTACCTTTTGAAATTACATTCTTTGATGAAAATAGAGGTTTAATTCAAGATATTAGATATACAATTTCATTTATTGATAATGAAAGTAATCAGGAATTGGCAAGATTTTCTGGCGATGATCCTCAAAATCTAGGAATTGTTGCAGTTGAAGGAATTGATGTTCAAAAAATCAATATTCCATCTCAAGGTCAATACCGAATTGATATTCTAGCTTATGGTACTGGATTAGATTATAATCCAAAGTATGCTGGTATTGGTTCTGGAATTATTGAGATTGGACCAAGTCTTGGAAAAACTGTAACAAATACACCTGAAGTTCAAACTCCAACTGCAATTCCAGGTTGGATTAAAAATAATGCAGGCTGGTGGGCAGATGGCTCAATTGATGATTCTTCATTTGTTCAAGGAATTCAATTTTTAATTAAAGAAGATGTTCTAAAGATTCCACAAACAACACAAGGAACTAGTTCTACAAATGAAATTCCTGCATGGATTAAAAACAACGCAGGCTGGTGGGCAGATGGCTCAATTGATGATTCTTCATTTGTTCAAGGAATTCAATTTTTAATTGAAAAAGGAATTCTTAGTGTACAATCATAGGTTTTTAAATAAATTCTGTTAAGTGATAACATCATGAAAGATATCAATGACATTATGCCAAAAGTTCCAAACATGAAGTGGGGAGCTTTAATGAACAAAGCACCAACAAATGACAAAGTCAAAGAAATGAATGAAATTTTTCCAGATAATGGGAAATGGCATACTGTTTTTGAAGAAAAAGATCAAATCACTATTGATGGAAAAGAAATTCGTAAAAAAGATCCAAACAAGTGGACATAGTTTGAAATTTTTATTATTATTTACAACTCTGATGCTACTCTCTCTATTTGGAGTAGATTATGCATTTGGTCATGGTATAGGTAGTGAAACTTTTCCTCCTGTAGAATTAGATGGAAGATTAGTTACTTTGGAAGTTGGATCTTCACAGAATAATCCTGAATTAAATGATGATCAACAAATTTCTATTTCGTTAATTGATTTTAATTCAAAAATTACTTTGAGAGATGTTACTTTTCTAATTACATCTGAACGTGGAGATCAATTTCTTTTTGAACAAGAATTTCAAGCAGATAACGGGTTTATTGTTTTTAATTTCGTATCTGAAGATACAGATCCAATAATTATTGATGACGATAATGCCAGTAATGATTTTTTTGGTTCATTAATGGGTCTTGAAAGCAGAATGGTTCATGTAATTGGGCCAAAACTTAGTGAGGGTGGTTTGTACAAATTTGATATCAGTGTGCTTACTGCAGATGGATATTCCAAAAAATTAGACTCACCTCTAGTCTTTAATGCAGGAATTTCCATTGCTCAAACATCAAAACATAATGTTGTTGATCCAAATTTTGGGGAACAAAATATTTACGTCATTACGTATTACGATGAAATTTCTGATTTTGAATACAACTCAAATTCAAAAGAGATTAGTTTTTCCATGCCTTTTGAATGGAGTCAATCAAACATTAATCAAACTTCTGTTGTCCATGAAGAACTACAAATTTCAAAAGACTTTGGTGACTTACTAGTATCTGGTTTTACAATGCATGTAAATGGAATTCAGTTATCTGAAGATGTTGTAAACATTGATGATTTTTTTTCAAATGAACGAGTAGTACATTTCATTATTTATCAAAAAGAATTATTGAAGATTTTTGAAAGTAATCCAAGTAAAAATGAAATGGATTTTATAATAAAACCTAACCTAGATTATCCTCATTTGAGTTCTGTTACTGAAAATGGTCAGTTTAGAATTTTAACTTCATGGGAACCTGAGGATCTAAAATCTAATTCAAATGCAAAAATATTATTTGATGTTACCGATATTTTCTTAAAGAATAGACCTATTGCTACAACCTACGAATTTTCAATTACTCAAAATGATAGAGTAATTTTTGAACAAAGTGGAACAAGTTCTGATTCAAAAGAAGTACATAACATTGCAGAGTTTTTCATACCTGAAGATATTTCGGGAATAGTTAATCTGAATTTTAATAATTTAGATAATAACAATCTCGCAAAGGCTGTAATTCCTATTGTGATTAATAGAATTACTCAAAATGATTCAAATGGCATTCCAGTATGGATTAAAAATAATGCAGGATGGTGGTCTGAAGAACAAATTGATGATAATACATTCATCCAAGGAATTGAATATTTGATACAAAATAATATTATTGTAATCCCTCAAACACAACAGGGAAATTCTGATTCAAATGGCATTCCAGTATGGATTAAAAATAATGCAGGCTGGTGGGCAGATGGCTCAATTAACGATGAGACATTCATTCAAGGATTAGAATTTCTAATTAAAAATGGAATTATTCATGTTTGATCTACTCTTATTCGAACTTTGAACCAGTTCCCTTAAATCCAAATTTATGTAAATTTTGATACTTTGTTTAGACCTGAAAGTATAGTTGAAAAGAAATCAACTCTGTTTTCTATAGTAGTTGCAGGAGTTGTAGCAATTTTGGCTTTACCAATTATTGTTCCTCATCTATTACATGGTTATCATATTGCACACATTTTCTTACATATTGGAGGAATTACACTTGCAGTCTTTATCACAATCCTTGCAGGATTTGCATATTCTAGATTAAGAACAAAACGACTTTTACTTAGTGCAATAGCTTTTACTAATTTTATTGCAGCAGAATTTGTTTTACTAATTGATACTACATGGCCTACGATCTATGATCTTGGAGATATGCCTCTTTCTGAAGTAGGACATTTATTGACGTTTGCCACATTAGGACTATTGGCGTTAGGTGTGTTTAGAAATGACTGATAGAAATTCACAAATCCAAAAAATTATTGAACAAACTCCTGGAATTCAATTCCGAGAAATTATGCGTTCATCTGGATTAAAAAATGGAGTTTTGAGTCATTATTTGGGAAAATTAGAGAAAAATGGAGTAATCAAAGTTATTCGTGGTCCAAGGCAATCTAGATTTTATCCTCCTCAAATTACTGAAGAAGAATCAATTGTAATCAAAGCATTAAGAAAACAGACTCCACGTGATTTGTTATTAGCATTAATAATTGAAGATGGATTAGAATTTTCTCAGCTTGTAAAAGAAGTTAAAAAATCACCATCAACTGTTTCATTATATCTTTCACAACTAGTTGAAGATGGTTTAGTAGAAACAAAATTTGTATCACTTAAAAAAAGATATCATATTAAAGCAAGAGATCTTATAGACAAATTAATTGAAGACTATAGACCTGGATTACTTGAGAAACCAACATCTGGATTCGAAGATATTTTCAACTCTTTCTAGAAATTTTCTAAAAATATTTTTCATTTTTGGTTTATCATTTACAATATTATTTATCACACCACTAGCATCAGCTGAAGTTTTTATTCCCAGTCATGAATATGTTGGATATTTTGATTTCAATGGAATCTATACTGTTGTAGGGAATATAAAAAATGATCTTGATTATGCCATTATTCCTACATTAACAATTTCTGTAATAGATAACACTGAAAAATTCTCTAAAATAATTCAAAAGAATCCTTTACCTTCAAATTCTGAAATCCCGTTTAAAATTAAATTTCCTGAAGTTTTAGGTGATACTCCATTATTGTTACCTGCAGAATTAACTTTTGAGAAAACAACTGCAAATGTAATCCCCATTGATGTAATTTATGATCAAACACTAATTGTTCATGATGATGGACATCTTACAGGTAGAATAATTAATTCTGGAACTGAAACGATATCTGATTTTAAAATATTTGCCGTAATTCATGGATTTGATGATGAAACCCTGGATATGGGTGAAAATTTTTCATCAATTTCTGAAATGGAGCCTGGAGAAATTAGAGAATTTACAATGTATCCTGATCCAAAATTTTCATCTCAAGTGTGGTATTACAGTTGCTTTGCAGTAGGTCAAGATAGTATCATTGTACTAAATGTTCCAAGAAATGATGATACATTCAAAATTAGATATGATTCAAGTATTCTTTTATCGTATCCCGAATTTGATTTACAAGGAGAAATTCTTTCATTTACTCTAATTCAAGGCTGGGAATTTCAAAATTATATGAATTTAGAATTCACAAAATATTCTGATGATGAATCTTTTCAAGTATTTTTAAATGATATTCCTATTAATTCAATTCAAAGTATTGATGAAATGGGAAATTGGCATGTTGCATTTTTTGTAGAACCAAAATCTGAAGGAACATTATCAATTACAGGTTTTGATCCAAATGGAGAACCCGTTGAACCTAAATTAATTCCTGATTGGTTACGAAACGATGCTAATTTGTGGTCTAATGATAAAATTTCTGATTCAGAATTTCTTGAAGGAATTAATTATTTATTTGAAAGACAAGTAATTTTTGTTCAATCAAAAGATATTGTTGTTCAATCACAATGGAAAATTCCATCATGGGTGAAAATTTCTGCAGGCTGGTGGAATGATGAAAAAATTTCAGATGATGAATTTTTAAAAATAATTGAGAATCTTGTTCAACGAAAAATCATCATGATTTGATTACTCAAAACTTTTTTGAAATGCAAAAATTGTAAAATATGCCTAATTTTAAAATCATGAAAACTGGTACATTTTTCGAATGAACCAGTGAATTATTTATCCAAAATTCAGTATTTTGGGACATGGCACTAAGAGAAAATGACGTTAATTATTCTGTTTCAAATGAAGAAATCAAAAAACTAAATGAACAAGCTCAAAAGTACGCTGAAAAATTATCTCTAGTCTTTGATGAAGCTCATAAAGTCATCGTAGGTCAACAAGATGCTCTACAAAAAATTCTCATTTCAATAGTTTCTGATGGTCATATTCTACTTGAAAGTGTTCCAGGACTGGCAAAAACATTGATGGTAAAAACAATGGCACAGATATTTGATGTAAATCAAGTCAGAATTCAATTTACCCCCGATTTACTTCCTGCAGACATTGTTGGAACAAAAATCTACAAGAGTGCATCAGGAACATTTGTTACACAAAAAGGTCCTATATTTCACAATTTTGTTCTTGCAGATGAAATTAATCGAGCACCACCAAAAGTTCAATCAGCATTACTTGAAGTAATGCAAGAAAGAAATGTAACTATTCATGGTGATACTTTTGAATTGAAAAAACCATTTTTGGTTCTAGCTACACAAAACCCAATTGAAAATGAAGGAACATACAAACTTCCTGAAGCACAAGTTGATAGATTTGCTTTAAAAATTATAATTGATTATCCATCAAAACAAGAAGAGCTTGAAATTATTGAGAGAAATTCATCTGGACAATCCAATTTAGTACAACCAATTATTTCACCTGATGAAATTCTTGAAATTCAAAAATTTAATGAACAAATTTACGCTGACAAAGTAATTACTGAATATATTGCAGATATTGTAAATGCAACAAGAAACCCAAAAGATTATGATCTTGATTTAGAGAACATGATAGAATTTGGGGCATCACCTAGAGCATCAATTTGGTTAATGCGAACAGCAAAAGCAAATGCTTTACTTAATGGACGAGGTTTCATAATTCCTGAAGATGTAAAAGCTGTTGCACATGAAGTTTTACGACATCGAATAATTCTAACATTTGAAGCAGAAGCAAATGGAATAACACCAGACAAGGTGATTGATTTTGTCTTAGAAAAAATTACTACACCTTAGAAATGACTCAACTCTCAAAACTACTAAAACAGGTCAAAAATCTAGAGGTAAAGACCAAAAATCTTGTGGAAGGCATGGAATCTGGTACCTACCGGTCACGATTTAGAGGTGGTGGAATTGAATTTTCTGAGGTTCGTGAATACACTGCAGGCGATGATGCAAGAAGAATTGATTGGAATGTCTCAGCAAGATACAATGATCTTTTTGTAAAAGAGTTTGTTGAAGAAAAAGAACTTAATGTTTATGTCATAATTGATTTATCTGCAAGCAATGATTTTGGTTATCTCAAAAGCAAAAAAGAACTTGGATTTGAAGTAGCAGCTTCATTGATGTTTTCTGCAATAAAAAATAATGACAGAGTTGGAATGGGATTATTTACAGAAACATTAGAAAAATTCATCCCAGCTAAAAAAGGAAAAAAACACATGATGGAAATCCTTCAAAACTTGTTGGATTATTCCCCAAAAAGTTCGAAAACTGATATCTTCAAATCTCTTTCTCAATTACAATCTAATCTAAAGCGTAGAAGTGTAATTTTCATTGTTTCAGATTTTATTTCAGATTCCTTTGTAAAACCATTGAAATATTTAAAATTCAAACATCAAATTGTTTTAATTAACATTTCTGACATTCGAGAAAGTCAAATTCCAGAAATTGGATATGTATATTTAGAAGATGCAGAATCAGGAGAACAAATTCTTGTAAACACATCTGATAAAAAATTTCAAGAACAATATTCTATGTTACTAAAAAAGACAAGAGAAAAAAATGAATATGAAATGAAAAAATCAGGAATAGATTTTCTAAATCTTTCAAATGAAGAATCATTCGATATTACATTTAATCGATACATTAGAAATAGGTGAATAAATTGGAAATACAATTTGAATATCTTTATGCATTACTTTTACTTTTGATGATTCCTGGATTGTATTTTTTGTATCATAAATATAATAACGAGAAAAAAGATTCTATTCTAAAATTTAGTTCACTAAAAATTATAAAAAAATCGGTAATGGGTAAAAATTTTCTTCGAAAACATTTACCATTTGTTTTGATGATGGGAATTCTTGGATTGGCAATTGTGGGTCTTGCAAATCCTCAGATTCCGACATTATCAATTGAAAAAGGAATCAATTTGAGCATAGTTTTAGATGGTTCAGAAAGTATGGCAGCTTCTGATTATGAGCCTACACGCCTAGATGCTGCCAAAAAGGCCATTTCTAACCTAATTTCAAGAATAGATTATCAGAATAATGTAGGCGTGGTTCTTTTTGAATCAGGAGCAACTACAATTTCGTACCTTACACCTGACAAAGAAAAATCAATAAATGCAATTTCATCAATTCAGCAAGGTCAAGGTGCTACGGCAATTGGTGATGGACTTGCATTAGGAATTGATATGGCATCATCAATTCCAGACAAAAAAGGAATCATAATTTTACTCAGTGATGGAGTTCATAATTCAGGATTTGTAACTCCAGATGAAGCAATTGAATATGCGAAAATAAATAATATTCAAATTCATACTATTGGATTGGGTTCAGTTGAACCTGTATATCTTAGAGATGATATCTATGGAGATCCACAATATGCAGAATTAGATGAAGAGACACTTGTTTTGATTTCACAACAAACTGGAGGAAATTATTACAAATCACTTGATGAACAAACATTAAATGAAATTTTTGTTAGTATTAGTTCAAATCTTGATTATGAAATGGAATATTCTACAATTAGAGATTGGTTCATTGCTGCAGCAATTGGATTGTTGTTACTAGATGCATACATTATTTATGGAAGATATAGAATTGTCGCATAAAAAATTATACTTTGAAAAAAATATTTTGAATAATATTTCAAAATTTCTTTTATTACTTCCATTAATTATTCTTGTAAATCCAATATATGCTGATGATACTCAAATCCAAATGGATTGGATTATTGAAGGACAAATAGATGAGAATAATATTACATCAAAAGAAGCTGAAATTGTTTCTAGTTATGAGGAACTTGTATCTGAAAATACAGAACCCCCAAAACCAATTTACGATAAATTTGTTACAAATAACCAATATTCAATTGGTGATTATGAAATTACAATTAATTCAGAAGAAGGCCAAATTCTTAATGGAGTATTAATTGAACAAATAGAACTTCAAGATGAAAGCTTTAAGCATAAAATAAAATATTATGATAGATTTTCTGATGGCTATATTCAGATTGCAGAAGCATTACTTGATCCTATAGGCGATAACAAATATCTGATTAAAGGACAATCATTAGATTATAACCCAAATTCAAATTTGGAGCTTTTTGTGCTTGAACGAGGCTACAATATGGATAATTTGGAGGCAATTCCTAATGATATCTTTACTCCTCAAGAATTCACACTAGGACGACAATTAATGGATGAAGCTGTAAGAAATGGAGAAAGTGTTGGAATTGATCTCAGAGAATATTCTCCAAATTATTTGATACTTACTAAAGAACAGATTCAAGAAAGAATGATTAATGCATTTTCCGAACAAACTTCACAATTATTTGATGGAATTATTTCAGGAGAAAAACTTCCACCAGGTGCATTAACAAACACTGGTGTTTCACAATCTAGAGGATCTGAGAACATATTTGATAATTTCAAATTTGAAAAACCTAAATTTGAAAATACAATACACATACGTGACTCATTACAGAGTAACCCATTCCAATTTGTACCTATTCAAAACTTGGAAGAAAATCCACTACTCTTGATTCTACCAGTATTTGTTGCACTGGCAGTATTTGGGTATCTTGTATACAAAAAACGATTGGAACGAAAACATCAAGAACCACAATTACTTGTCTCAAAACCACAAATTGATTTTAGAGAATCAACACAAGATATGATAAACAAATCCCAAAGTTTGTTTGAACATAATAAAAGAAAAGAGGCTTTTGAAGTTCTCAGTCAAGCAATTAGATACTATTACTCTCAAAATATTGGAATCTACAAAGAAATGACCAATCTTGAATTACTAAGTATTCTAAGAGAATCAAACTCAAATGTTTATGATCAAGTAAAAGATTGGCTTTTACTTTGTGGAAGTGTAGAATATGCAAAGTATGATTCAAGTGTTGATGACTTTAAGAATGCATTATCAAAATTCTCAAAAGAGGTTTTACAAAAATGAATATTAAAATAAATTCATTATTGGGAATTACTATTTTTCTTGTTCTATTTTCCTTCCAAAGTCAAGCTTTTGGAGAAAATGAGGCACAAAAAGTCTTTCCTGAATGGGTAAAACAATCTACTTCTATTTGGATAAATGGTCAAATTTCAGATGCTGAATTTTTAGCACTAATACAAAATGTTCTTGATAATGATATTTTACTTGATGAAATTCTAATTGATAAAGCAAAAGATGTAATCAATGATATTCCAACACTACATGAACAAAAGACTGCAGAATTAATTCCGTATTGGGTAAAAGATAGAGCAGAATGGTGGATTGAAGGAAAAATAACTGATTTACAGTTTCTTAGAACTATACATTATTTGAGAGAAGTTGGATATTTGGAATATGATCCTGAAAAAAGTCTTTTTTTAAATAATGAAACTTTTCAATCAAGTTTAGAAAAATTTTTGTTAAATGATAAAGAAATTGTTGATATTACAAAAAAAACCATTTGGAGAAATTTTTCAACTGAATATGAGTTTGAAGAAAAAGAAGGGGTTGTAGATTCTGTAAAAATTATTTTTAATGATATAACTAGAGTATACGAACCAATTTTTTACAAATTCAAAGTACCAACACTAGTGATGCAAATTTCTGAATTTAATAATCAAAATGATTTAGAAACTTATTGGAATTCATTTGAGAATAGAGACAAACAAGAAATCTTTGATTCGGCATATATGTCTGGAAAACCAAATACAAATTCAGAATGTTTGTTTAATTATACTTCAGAAGGTGCTCTTACTTCTTGTATTTATGATAATTTGATAGTACATGTAATGATTTTTGATCAGAATAGTGAGCATTACAATTACAAAGTAAATGATCTTATTCTAGATGAAAATGAGCCTACAAGTAGGTTTACTAGTGAAATTTTGAAAAAAATTAGTTTTTACAAAAATGATTTCATAAACTCTCAATTATCTAGTGTAATGCAAAAAGAAATTCAAGATAAAAATTTAGATGATTCTGTTAATGGTATTCAAAGTGCACCAAAATCTATTGAAGCAGAACAATTTGTAATTCAAGGAGTAAACAACTTTTCTTGTATTCGAGATGACTTTGGACTGGTTACAATTTCAGGTCAATATCAAAATGATATCGAAAAACGTACACAAGTAGATCTAATAATTTTATTTTTAGATAATAAAGGTGGTATTCTTGGAAATACCAGTACTACATTTAATGATCTAAAAGAATTTGAATCAAAAAGATTTGTAGGTCATTCAAAATGGAATGAAAATTTTTACTCTTGTCAAATTAAAATCAAATAGAAAAATCATTGGTACATTTCTCGAATGAACCATTTTTGTTATATTCAAAATTGATTTTAAAAAAATTACACATGGTAAAGAGTTCACAATTAATGGTAATTTCGGTTTTAGTGGCAGTATTAGTAATTTCTATTCCAATGCAATCAGCATTTGCATCAACAGATCCTTCATACGCTTTTTCACCTGTAAAAAAAACAACAGGAGTAATTATGATGTTCTGTGCAAATGAAACATTCACTTTACAAGATTGTAATCAAAGATATGATGGAATAGGTTGGACTGATAGAATTAATGTTTTAATTTATGCGCCAGGTTGGAATTTTGATTCTGATAAGATTGATCAAATTGGTGATGTTTCTAATCCAATTGATGTTTACACCGATGCTGCTAGAGTTGATAATGTTGAGTTTTCTGAGACTGGACCTGATACTGGTATATTCTTTGGAGTTGTAAAACTAACAGGAACAATAATGTACACTGTTCATGATACTTTCAAAACTACTGTAAAAACTCCTGGAATGACAATGGATATGGATCCAATGATGATGAATGGTTTTGCAACAACTTCATCATATGATCGTGCAGTGATGATTGCAACTAGTACTCAAGATGGTAGAGTAACTGTTGCTTGGGAAGCCAATGATGATGTTACTGTAACAAAATCTGCTCACTATGGATGGGAAATTGGTCAAGTAGAATTTGACAAAGATGCTTATGATGTAAATGAAAAAGTAACTTTCTTTATGAGAGATGCTGATTTATGGAAACATCATAGAGAATTTTTTACAAATTATGTTAAAGTATATTCTGACTCTGATAGATCAGGAATTCACGTAGGTGTTCAGTTTGTAAAAGCAATGGAGCATGCTAAATCTGTAAATCCATCTGCTGATATTCATTTAACTGAACCAGCAGCAAGTTCACTAACAAAATATACTCCTGATGGAGAATGGAAAACTTACTTTTGGACTGAACCAGGTGGTGTAATTGGTATTAATCAAGATTATAATTTGAATTTGATGGTTCATGATGGCTTAACTGATATTCATGAGATGGGTCTTTCATATGATATGGATATCTATCTTAATGGTGAATTAATTGAATCAAGAAATGATCAGTATGCCGTAGATGGACAGGGTGTTGAACCAATTCGTTTTGATCAACGTGGTTCAGCTAAAATTGTAATATCAAATATTTTTGATGATGGTCAAAGTGTAAACTATTCTTTCCAAGTAGCACCAGAAGCAATTATTGAAGAAGTTGTTCCTAGACATAGTTCATTTGTGGCAGGCGGTATACCTGAAGAATTTGAAGGATACGAACATCCTCACTATATCAATTATCTTCCAGGTTCATTTATCATGACTACTGATGATTCATCACAAAGTGAAAACAAACTAAGAGTTTCAGATGGTGATACCATTTACGTAGAATATGAAGACATTACTTTACCTGATCCTTATCATACAAGTGATACATTAGAAATAGTTGCAAGAGCTGTTGTACTTGATACAGGTGTTGTGTTACCACCAAACAATCTTGATACTGAAATCTTTGTTGAAACTCCACGAATCACTCCAGTATCTGCTGATATTGACATTCCTAGTTGGGTAAAGAAAAATGTAACATGGTGGTCTGAAGGACAATTAACTGATCATGACTTTACAAAAGCAGTTGAATATCTAGTTCAACAAGAAATTATTTCTGTTCCAACAGCAGCAGAGATTACTGATGAACAAAATGAAACTGTTACATCCATTCCATCATGGGTTAAAAATAACGCAGTATGGTGGTCTGAAGGACAATTAACTGATGTTGAATTTGCAAATGGAATTCAATATTTAGTTTCTACAGGACTAATCAAAGTATAGAAATTTTTGTTAACTTAAAATAATTATCACCTAAATGATTAACATGTATAGAAAATCTTTTCTTGTATTTTTTTCAATTTTTCTCATATTTGGTTTAACACAAACAGTATTTGCAGGTAGTCCAGGTAGTGAAGAAAGTGCTGAATTCATCCCATTTTCTATTCAAATTGATGATATTACGCATGATTTAGTGTTTGCAACATATTTTGATAAAATTGAAGAATTTCATTATGATGGTAACAACAAAAAACTCACTGCTCAAATGCCCTTTAATTGGGATAAAGACTTCATTGAATCAATATCATTTGTTCATGCAGAATACTATATTCCAAAGTCAGTAGGTATTTTTGAAAATTATGAAATTAATTTAACTATCAATGACATTACTTATTTTGGTACGATAGACCGTTCAAATAACGAGGAAATTGTAGTTCATTTTTTACTTTCTTCAAAAAAATTACTAAAACTATATGATGAAATTAATTCAGATCAATATGACAAAATGATTTTTGGAATTGAATCAGGCAAAAAAAGAGATGTACAAAAGAAAGATGCATCATTAGAAGATGGTGATAAAATAATTCTGTTATCAACTGAAGAGGATTGGAAGTTTCATTTGTCATTAACACCTGAAGGAAAAATTAATCCAAATAATGAAATTACATTACATATTGAATTCCATGATCCTATAACTAATTCATTAATTTCTCAAATTGAATATGATTTTGATGTATTTCTAAATGGAAAAAATGTTGAATCATTAAAAGGATTAGAAACACCTGATGGTCGTGATTCTATTAGAACTACATTTGATGATGTAGGATCAGTTATTGCAAGAATTTCAAATGTAAATAATTATGATACATCAGGTGAATTTTCATTTCAAGTATCTGAACCTAAAGATAATTTAACCGGTGATTATGTTGTTGATATTTCAATTGGTTCATCTTTTCCAGGATGCGAAAATAATAATTCATGCTATGTTTCATCGTCATTGAATATTCAAACAAACCAAGTTGTTCTTTGGAATAATGTAGATAGTGTTGCCCACACTGTGACTTCAGGTACACCTGAAGTTGGGGTTTTGCCAGTTTTTGATAGTAAAATTATTGCAGGTGGGGAAAAATTCTCTTTCACATTTGAAAATCAAGGAGTGTTTGATTATTTTTGTACATTACATCCTTGGATGACAGGTACAATATCTGTTGGAACAAATGACTCAGTTATTCCTGATTGGGTAAAAAATAACGCCAAATGGTGGTCAGATGATCAAATATCTGATGAAGACTTTGCTTCAGGACTAGAATTCTTAATCAAGGAAAATATCATTGATGTTCCTCAAGGGATTGCATCTGAAAATTCATCTGAAAGTACTATTCCTGAATGGCTTCGAAATAACGCCAAATGGTGGTCAGATGATCTATTATCTGATTCAGAATTTCTAAAAGGAATTGAATGGATGATTTCCAATGGAATTATTAAAATTTAGTTTTTATTTTTTAATACATCCTACGAATGTACCAATTCTGTTTTAATCAAATGGATACTAGTAATTCTATACAGGCCATAGTTTGGGTGAGAAACGGAGGAGTCATTTTGTAAACCTGTTTCTCATCTTTTTTCTTAAATTTAATGAAATTTTAATAACGGATATTCATAACGAAAAAATTGTGAAAGTTTTTGCTATACTAATTATATTTTTAATGTTTTTTTCAATTATTCTTAGTCCTGATGCATTTGGACATGGTTTGGGAGGAGAAGTTTTACCACCTATAACAATTGAAAACCAAGAAGCTTCACTCTCAATTTCCGTATCACCATCAATACATGATCCAGAAAATCCTGAAAAAAATATTTCACTTCGTCTCTTTGACTCAAACACTGATGCAATAATTGAACACGTTACATTTGAATTGGAATTAAAAAACAATGGAGAACAAATTCTCAAAGAAATTTTTCATGATGAATTTGGAAATCTAAACATCAAAGTAATTTCTGAGAATTCAAAAGAAATTAGAATAAATGGAATTAAAGAGCCTATCTTGGGAGGTTGGATGAAAGATGGTCCTGATCAATTTGTTCTTCAAGGACCTATTTTTACGAGTGGTGGACTTTATGAATTCAATGTAAAAATTCTTTCAATTCATTCTGATTCTAATGTGTTAACTGATGAAATAAAATTACAAGGTGCCATCAGTATTGCTGAAACAAATTCATTTAGTGTATTTGATTCACAAAACAAAGAACAAACTGTTCAAATAATTTCATATTTTGATAGTTTAGAAAATTTTTCATTTGAATCAAATGAAATTATTTTTTCCATGCCTTTTGATTGGAATCAAGATTTAGAACAGCTAAGTGTAGTACATCAAGAACTTCGAATACCAAACACTTTTGGAGATTTCCTTACAACAACATACGAATCAACTGTAAATAATATTTCATTACCTGCAGAATCAATTACAATAGATGACTATTCCTTTGAAGATAGAACAATTCACATTGTTCTAAATCAAGAATTACTAAAACAAATTCGTGATGATGCATCAAAAATATCAAACACTCAAATGAATTTCAAACTAAATCCTAGTGATAAAGTCAAATTCCCATTAGAATTTACTACTCCTGATTTGAGATACAAAGTATTCTTATCTTGGGAGCCTGAAATTATTCATACAGGTGAGGAAATTACATTTTTTGTAAGTTTAGAGGAGATTTTTTCAGATCAAACCAAAAAACTAGTTGAATATGATATATCATTAATCCAAAAAAATTCTGAAATATTTTCAAAGCATTTGATTGGGAATGTAAACTCCGAAAAACCAAATTCACATAAAATAAAATTTGAGAACAATCAAGCAGGGACTGCAAATTTTGTTTTTTCAAATATAGGTGAAAATTCTCTATCAAAAGGGAATTTCATTATAGTGATTAATCAAAACATTGATTCACAATCAAACACAATTCCAGGCTGGATTAAAAATAATGCAGGCTGGTGGGCAGACGGCTCAATTAATGATACTTCATTTGTTCAAGGAATTCAATTTTTAATTGAAAAAGACGTTCTAAAGATTCCACCAACAACACAAGGCTCTAGTTCTACAAATGAAATTCCTGCATGGATTAAAAACAACGCAGGCTGGTGGGCAGACGGCTCAATTAATGATGACTCATTCATTCAAGGAACTCAATTCCTAATAAAACAAGGAATTTTACAAATTAAAAACTGAATAATGTTATTATACGATTTTTCTTAACAGCTAATCAACTAATGTTTCCATTACGTGATGAAAATCCACATCCTCCAGGATTCAAACCAACTGTAACCTATGCCTTAATCATTGTAAATGTAATTGTATTTTTTATTGAGGTTGCATATACTGGACAATTCTTTGACTTTACAAATCAAAATGCATTTAATTTATTTTATAATTGGGGTGCAGTTCCTAACTGTGTAACTGGTGCAACTTTTTCTACAATAAGTTTTGGAGCAGAACCTGTTAGAATTTCATGTCCTAGTACACCGTACATCTCTTTGATCACATCAACATTCATGCATGGTGGGTTGATGCACCTTGGTGGTAATTTATTGTTCTTGTGGATTTTTGGAGATAATATTGAACAAAAGTTTGGTAAAGTAAAGTATCTTGGAATTTATTTAATGTGGGGTGTAGTTGCAGGATTAATTCACATTTATGGTGATACAAGTAGTGTAATTCCTGCAGTTGGAGCATCAGGAGCGATTTCTGGAATTCTAGGTGCTTATTTGGTAATTTTCCCAAAAGCTAGAATTCAAACTTTCTTGATGCTAGGTTTCTTTTGGAGAATGATGCACATACAGGCTCGATGGTTCTTACCATTTTGGTTAGTTTTCCAAAATTTGTTGCCATTTTTTATTGGAGGATTTGGTGTTGCCGGTGGAGGAGTAGCTTACTTGGCTCACATTGGTGGATTTGTAATTGGGTTGGCAACAGGTTACATTTACAAAAAAACTCACAGTTCTGATTTTACTTATGGAACAAGATACGGTTACAGACCCGATTATTGAAAGCATAAATTCTCTAATCTATCAGAAATTCTTATGCCTTTGATTACAGTATCAATGTATCCTGGACGAACTCAGGAACAAAAAGACGAATATGCAAAAGCAATAACAAAATCAGCAGTTGAGATTCTAAAGACTAAGGAGAATCATGTAATTGTTGTTTTTGAAGACAATCCTAAAGAAAATTGGTTTCTGGCAGGAAACCAACTTTAATTATTTTTAATAAAAAAAGACTGGATTATACCCTCCAGTCAAGGGATGACATACACACTATGGTTTTACAATTATTACTAGATGTAATTTACATAATAAGAAAATGGTACATTTCATAGTTGTACCAAAGTTTATCTTTTAATTATTATTCAAATAATTAAACTCATGAAAGCTGCAATAGTCCAATTCAAAGCATCAACTGATAAACAAATCAATTTGAAAAAAATCATTTCATATATTCAAAAAGCAGCATCAAAGAATGCAAAACTATGCGCTTTCCCTGAATTCATGATGTTTTACACAAATGCTAAACAAACTTCAAAACAACTAGCAAGTTTAGCTGAAACAATTAACGGGAATTTTGTTTCAAGTATCTCAAAAGCAGCAAAAGAAAATAAAATTCAAGTTATAGGTTCATTTTATGAAAAGAGTAGAAAAAAAGACCGTGTATATGATACTTCATTTGTAATTGATAAATCAGGTAAAGTAATTTCTACCTATAGGAAAATTCACCTCTATGATGCATTAGGATTTAAAGAATCAAACAAAATGGTTTCAGGCTCAAAAATTACAAAGCCTGTTAAAACAATATTAGGAAAAACAGGAATGATGATTTGTTATGACTTGAGATTCCCTGAAATGTCACGTTCACTTGCAGCAGCTGGTTCTGAAATTTTAGTTGCACCATCTGCTTGGGTGAAAGGTAACATGAAAGAAGAACATTGGATTACAATTAACAAAACACGTGCAATTGAAAATGGTTGTTATGTCATTGCACCTGATCAAGTTGGAAATATTTACTGTGGACGAAGTCTAGTAGTTGATCCATACGGAAAAATTTTACTTGACATGAAAAAGAAACAAGGTATTGGTTATGTTGATATTGATTTAAACAAAGTAAAACAAACAAGAAAAATTTTACCATTACTTAAAAACAGACGAACAGATATCTATTCTACTTTGAAGGCTTAGTTTTTCTGCTTTTACAATTAAAGTTACCACATTGCTTAGTCCATTTCTGATTTCGTGAATAACGAAAAATAATCATTGGCCATTTACATACATCACATGGCATTTTAGTTGCCCTCATTCTTGCTTTTTGTAATAATGGTGATGATGCTTTACATCCACCATAAAAATTTGAACAACCCATGAATCGTTTCCTTGTTGCTTTATTTCTAATTACCATCAATTCTCCGAGTTTACATTCAGGACATGATACAAGACCATTTTTGGGAGAATTTGTTCCAAGTATCATGTATTTTTTTTCTTTTGATGACCATGAAAGAAATCCATTACTATCATAATATTGAATAATTTCTTTTTTGAAGATACTAGTCCTTGACTTTGTAGTTTTGACTATGTGTCTCATAATTGGTTTTTTAATCTGAACAGTTTTGAGATTTGATTTCCTTGGCATTTCTATGATGAATTTACTAAGACAATTTTTATAGGGAAATGGGTCAGTGACATTTGTGGAAAAGGTTTGTGTTCTTGGCGCTGGTAGCACCAAATATGGAAAATTAAGTGAGAGCATTGCTGATATCACCACTCAGGCTTCAGTTTCAGCCATAGAAAGTGCAGGAATTTCCCCTAAAGACATTCAAGCATCTTACATTTCAAACGTTTTCGGAGTTGCTGATAAACAAGTCCATTTAGGTCCTGTTTTGATGAGCAGACTAGGAATTCCAGATAAACCATCATTAACAATAGAATCTGCATGTGGCAGTGGTTCTGTTTCTTTTAGAGAAGCATATGCTAATGTTGCAGCCGGATTTTATGATTGTCTTGTTGTCACCGGTGTTGAAAAAGTAACTCACACCGGAACTGAATGGACAACAACTTACTTTGCATATTGTTCTGACTTTTTCTATGAAGGTCAAGCAGGTGCATCATTTCCAGGTTTGTTTGCATCAATGGCTCGAGCTTACTTGACAGAGTTTGATGCAACAGAAGAAGACTTTGCAGCAGTTGCAGTAAAGAATCATGACAATGGAGTTCTTAATCCAAAAGCTCACATGCAAAAGAAAATTACTGTTGATGATGTAATGAATTCTGCAGTAGTTGCAAGTCCACTAAAACTTTATGATTGCTGTCCTTTCTCTGATGGTGCAAGTTCTGTTATTCTTTGTTCTGAAAAGTTTGCAAAATCCCATGGTGGTGATTACATTGAAGTAACTGGTTCAGGCAGAGGTGGTTCACCAGCTGCATTACAAGGACGTGAACACATGACAACAATCCCTAGTACAAAACTTGCAGCAGCAGATGCTTACAAAATGGCAGGTATTACTGCAAAAGATGTTGACTTTGCAGAAGTACATGATTGTTTTACAATTGCAGAAGTAGTTGACACTGAAGATTTGGGCTTCTTTGATAAAGGACAAGGTGTTCAAGCTGTTCGTGAAGGTAGAACCAAACTAAATTCTGACATTTCAATTAATCCATCAGGTGGTCTAAAATCAAAAGGACATCCAATAGGTGCAACAGGTGTTGGACAAGTAGTAGAAGTATTTGATCAACTAACCGGAAAAGCTGGTGATAGAACTGTTAAAGATGCAAAAATTGGTTTAACTCATAACTTTGGTGCAACTGGTGCAAGTTGTGCTGTTCATGTATTCCAAAGTGTGTAAAATGACTATTGAAGAACAACTTATTGAAAAAGCCAAAGAAGGCAAACTCTTAACTCACAAATGTACTGATTGCGGTCATCTTCATCTTTCTACAGCATATTATTGTCAAAAATGTGGCAGTAAGGGATTTGAGGATGCTATTTTTGAGGGTAAAGGCTCAGTTGCCACGTATACCATCATTACTGTAGCCCCTGCAGGCTTTGAAAAATATACGCCATATGCCTTTGTTGTACTTCAAGTAGATGATGCTAATTTGAGAATTTCTGGATTTATGCCAAATATCGCTACTCCAGATGATCTCCCTGTTGGAACAAAAGCAAA
>Ga0209263_1000683_pt1 | contig 20849 bp, 15 predicted proteins | sample SaaInlV_DNA_100m_FD_184684 | JGI IMG/M metagenome (GOLD analysis project Ga0209263, IMG submission 184684) | Marine microbial communities from expanding oxygen minimum zones in the Saanich Inlet - SI075_LV_DNA_100m (SPAdes) (version 2) | ecosystem: Environmental > Aquatic > Marine > Unclassified... | reverse complement strand
GGCCGATATAGATTACCTTCTTGTTCATAGACGCCTCTCTTTTTGTGGGGTGGTACAACGTACCACATTGAGATATCCATCATTGATGGTAGCTCTCGGGTAAAGGTGGGGCGTCTATATCTTCTATCCTCGTAAGCGCCAAATCGTTGTTCGACGGCGTTTCTATCGACCTTATGGATGGTCACTTGCAATAATGGAGTCGAGTCGCCAACATATCCGCCCCATGCAATTCGTCTTTCCTTTTCTGTTGGTAGTGACCCTGATCTGGGCACCGGTATGGCACGTTTACTGGAGCAATCTCGATAACCTACACCTGCCACTGAGCTACTTTTGGCAGCCAATATTGTTGTCCAGTACCCTGGTATATGGGGCTGGGATCGGCGCCATCGCGTTAAGCAAAATGATTGGGAAAGCCAAAGCAGGACCGTTGCTGTTGCTCTTTATAGGCTTGGTCGCCTGCCTCTTTGTCAATTTTCTAGTGGCGGATTATGGGTTTTTGCAGGGTGCAGAACCTGCCTGGGCGGAAAACGACTTCCACGGCTATCTAGAACTTTCAGTGGTCTTGGGTCTGGTGTTGGTATTTCGGATCTACCATCAGGAGATATATTCTAATCTCAACTTTTTTACCTGGGTCGTTCTGCTAGTTTCTGTCGCGTTTTTCCCAACAGTGATCAAAGACAAGTCGGGGAAAGCCTATGCGTTGGCAGACCGGGGTATGTTTGAACTTTCGGTAGATAGAAATGTTTTTCTATTTATTCTGGATACGGTTCAGGCGGACGTTGTTAACGAAGTCTTCGCAAGAAACAGCCAGTTAAGAGAACAGTACCAAGGTTTTACGCTTTACCGTAATGTGACCAGTGCATTTCCTAAGACGTACGCCTCTGTTCCCTCGATACTGACGGGCCAGGTGTTTGACAATTCTGACCCGCTGCATGAATTCATGGCAACGGCCTTTGAGCAAAGTTTACCTAGGTTGCTCAACGACGCCGGGTTCGACGTGCGTCTGTGGGGTTTTGCCCCTCAGGTCTTTACTCTCGATGTATTGTTGGCGGACAACGTCATTGTCACGGGTGAGGCATCGGACCTGAGTGCCGGCAGCCAGGATCTTTCTTTGTTGATCAACTTGTCACTGTTAAGGTTGTCACCACATTTTCTTCGACCATCGGTCTACAACCATGGCGATTTCGTTTGGCGCCATGAAGCTAAGGTGTCAGAAAACTGCCAGCTGGAAAATGCAGCGCGGCAATTTTCTTCGACGAGGCGTAGTTTTGATGCCAATTTCTTTGATGAGTTTATACAGTGCTCGAGCGTCAACCGGGAAGAGTCGGTATTTCGAGTTTTTCATCTTTATGGCTCACATGCGCCGCTTAAATTTGGCAAGAAATACGAGTTTATAGACACACAGCCACTGAAACGTGAAGCCTTTGTTGACCAGACTGAAGGGGTGCTTTTTGCGTTGGGCCAGGTCCTCGAGCGACTGGATGCCTTGGGCGCCTTGAGCGAGGCGACGATCGTTGTGACGAGTGACCACGGCGCAGGAGAGTTTTCGACGCCAATAAATGTCGATCAGGTTGGGCTACCTCTGCGATCAAAGAAGAATCTCAATAGAGTGCCCGATAAGATCATTGAGGGTGGTGTACCACTATTCATGGTAAAGCCATCAAACGAGACTCAGTTGTTCACGGTGAGTGATAAGCCAGTGGAATTACCCGATGTGCCCGCGACGGTCATGGGTCTGTTGGGAATGAATCATCAGTTTGCGGGTCAATCAGTCATCCAAGAGATCGATGATACTCGGGTGAGGTTCCATAAACACTACGACTTCTCAGGTTGGGATATGGACTTTATTGTGCCGTTGAAGGAATACCAGGTTGACGGTTTTAGCTGGTATCCAGAAAGCTGGCGGGAGTCGGGGCGAGATTTTAATCAAAAGGCAATCAGCAACTTTGCCGGGCTTCTGGTTCTGTTCTCAGAGAATGATCAGAGACTGAAAGGATGGCGTAGCCGGCGTGGTTTGATCAGCATAGATGGGAAGTCAGCTGAAGTGCACGCTAACCAGTTGATGACAGGACCTCAGCTGCTTGAAGTCACCCATGGCGTCTATCGGGCTAAAGACGCATCAACGATCTCAGCTTCCTTAGGAGCCGTTCAACGCAGATGGCAATTTTACCCCGGTGATGCTCAACGGACCAAAGCAATGGTGTTACCTGCTTCTGCGGTTGCAGAAATGGAAAGTCAGCCTCTTCGGTTCAGTGCGGAGACTGCAGCTGCGGCGAATCTCAGCTTTATCGAGTTGTCAGTGGCTGCCGTCGAACCCAATTGTGAGACTAGTTCGATACTACACTTTGCAGAAGGGGCTGTGGGCGACAAGCTAACGACCTACGGCTGGCAACCGGCTAAGGGCCTTAAGACTCGGTCTCTGGACCATTCTTCGGGGATTCTGTGCGCATTTTATGGGAAGGTTACCGGTGATTTGGTGGTGACGTTTGACATTGTCCCGACTGTATTTCCGTCGCACCTCACCCAGCGATTCCAGCTGACGATTAATGATGAAGTCCAGAAGGTTTTTACAATATCGACTGCGGCCGAAATATCCGTCTCGGTTCCGGAGTCCAGCTATTTGGATAAGCAATATCTTGAGTTTGTATTCCGATACGAAACCCCCATTCGACCCTCAGACATTAAGTCAAGTTGGTCTGGCCAGAAAAGTGCTATTTCCATCATCTCGATGCGAATTGATCCCTCAAGCGGTTAAGCAGGTAACAATATAATGAAAAATCTCTCGGCTTCATTTCGTGATCCCAGTGGCCATTTGTTTTGGCAGGATGGAGAGCTCTATCGCAGCGTGGAGCCCTCCTATGCAGCGGAGTACGATTTGCTCATGTCATCGGGTTTATATGATGCATTAATAGAAAAGGGACTGATGGTCAGGCACGATGAGGTGGGCATTGGGATAGAATCCTATCGAACCCTGAAACCGGAACTGGTGCCCTATATCAGCTATCCCTATGAGTGGAGCTTCAACCAGCTAAAGGATGCTGCGCTGCTGACTCTGCAGGTTAACCGGGAAGCGCTGAAATATGGTATGAGTCTTAAGGACGCTTCAGCGTACAACGTCCAGTTTCTTCGCGGGAAGCCGGTTTTTATTGACACGCTGTCCTTTGAAACCTACGTCGAAGGCAATCCCTGGATCGCTTATAAGCAATTCTGCCAACACTTTCTGGCGCCGGTGGCGTTGAGTGCACGACGTGACTTCCGATTGACACATTTGTTGAAAGCCTACATTGACGGTATCCCGCTGGATCTTGCGAGTTCACTATTACCTAGGCTAAGTTGGCTTAGCTATTCGCTGCTCGCGCATATACATCTTCATGCAATGTCCCAGCGACGTTACGAAGACGTCGGTAGGGCAGGGGACGGACCCAGAAAGGTGTTAATCGGAAGACTTCAATATGAGGGGCTTATCGGGAGTCTTGAAAGGGCTGTGAGTTCTCTTAGTTGGAAATATGCTTCGACTGAGTGGGGCAGCTATTACGACGATACAAACTATGATGACGAGGCGATGCTGAAGAAAACCGAACTGGTCACGAGGTTTCTTGAGGCCTCGCGATCGGACCAGCCGCAGGTTGCGGCAGATTTTGGCGCAAACACAGGCCGGTTTAGTCGGCTTGCTTCGGATCTGGGATATTTGACGCTGGCCTTTGACATCGATGAGGTGGCGGTTGATAAAAACTACCAGCAGGTTAAGACGGCTAATGAGGAAAACCTGTTACCGCTTATCCTGGATTTATCGAACCCCAGTCCCGGGCTTGGCTGGATGCATCAGGAACGGGACTCGTTTGTAGATCGACAGGAAATTGATGTCGGTGTTGCGCTTGCCATTATCCATCACCTGGCTATCTCCAATAACGTGCCCTTAGCTTCAATTGGCGAATTCTTCGCCCGATGCTGTAGGCGCCTTATTATTGAGTTCGTGCCCAAGGCGGATTCACAGGTCAGGCGATTGCTCGCAACCCGCGAAGATATCTTTAATAATTATGATGAAGAAGGATTCGAAGCTGCGTTTGGACAGTACTTTACGATAGTTACCGCGGAGAAAGTTACGGGTAGCGAACGAACGCTCTACCTGCTTGAAAGAAATTAGTCAGGCATCGCTTTCGTTTTGTTGGTTGTTGGTTTCTTCGCTGGTGGTCGGTTCTTTTTTCATGAAAAAGACTTTCACTTTGTGCCAATAGATTTTCAGTGTGACACCGATTGCCGCAATGGCGCCGATAATACTCTGAACAATGAGGCTGCCGGTGCCTGGATCAATATAGGCTAGAGCAGGTATGGCATAGGCCGAGCATATGCTTAGTAGAAATAGTTGCTTCACGTTCTGAGGTCGTATTGGGAAGAACTACAGATTATAGAAATATCTTAAAGACAGTCAACCAGAAAGGTGTCAAGCGGATGTTAAAAGGTTTCATAAAATTATGTTTTATAATGATTTTGTCCTCTTCCCTCATGGCAGCGGAAATTGCCGATGTGTTGCTGCTGACCGTTAACAACCAGCCAATGATATTTCAGCGGAATACATCAGGCGATTCCGTGGCGGCTCTGGAGGGCGGATTAAGGGTTCTAAAAACAGTCAGAGAGCTGGAAGACAGGACGGAGCTGTCGTTTTCTGTCCTCGGAACAGAATCATCAAACTTTGTCTTTTCTCTGCCGATTTCCAGAATAAATATGGATGAGGGCGCTGGTTGGGGAGCTGATCTATTTACGAATATCGATGTCTTTTATACCGATCAGACTGGAGTGCAAATATTCCAGGATGTAACCACCGTGTCGGCGTCAGATTGGGTCGGGCTGGCCACAAGAGAACAGGTCGTCGCAGTGAGACTGATGGGTCAGACTTTGTCATCGACGTTGACAGAGCGGGCCTTGGTATTACAACCAACGACCTTCGTTCAGTCATACACTTTTGAAATCCTCCATTTGTCTAAAACATTGGTGGCATTGTCATCCTATGGTCTGGATGGTTTGATTTTCGCCAATTTGTGGGACTGGTTTCGCTGGTTCTGTTTGGTCATCTGGTCACTCCTGGAAATGTTGTACGCGCTGGTGGCGAACTGGGGGGCGACTATTCTTATTCTTGCGCTGCTGGTTAAAATGATTACGTATCCGATAACAAAGTATGCGTTAGGTTACCAGGATATTGCTACGGAACAACAGATCCGAATTGCGCCGCTGCTCAAGGAAATAAAATCGACCCACACAGGCGTTGAGCAGAGTGAGCAGATCGTCAAATTGTACGAATTACAAAATTACCAACACGGGGCGCCTTTTAAGAGCCTACTTGGAATAGGTATTCAAATTCCAGTACTGGTCGCGCTATTTAACATACTGGGCAATGTTTCTGCGTTAAATGGTGCTTCGTTTCTGTGGATCAACGACTTGACGGTGGCAGATAGGTTACTGCCACTGAGCTTTTCATTGCCGTATTTCGGCAGCTACGTGAATCTTTTACCCATTGCGCTTGGCATTGTCACGTTTGTCTCCATGGCCTATACCAACAATGGTTGGGATCGAAGCGGATTAACCAAGGGGCTTGCCATGGGCGGGCTATTTTTTGTGCTGTTTTATTCGTTTCCCGCTGCGCTGGTTCTATATTGGCTTGCCGCCAACCTGCTTCAGTTTGTTCAGCAATTGGTCATAGGGCAGAAATAAAGTACATGCGTCTGAAATAGTTCCATAGCTATCAACTGTCGGTGGCCAGAAAAACTGAGTTCAATGTTCAGCACATTGGCGGGTGTGCACTCTCGCGATTCTTGGTCCCGAAGAGAGATCAAGAGATTAGAGCTCTGGGACGACGCCGAAACTGCAATGCGTGGTCAATACGCGCTTTATATAACTACCCTGAGAAATCTTGAAGCAGATCGTGAGGTTCTGGCTGTGATTGAACAGGCAATAAACAGACTTTCAAAGTTAGGGCTGACTGTCGAGCTGGGAAATGGTGATCCGGCTCATCTCGATCCGGGCATAGCGACATGGTTGGTGGCGAGCAACCTTGCTGCCCGAGGCGTAACATGGACCAGACCGGGCAACAAAAGCTGGGCTCAACGGTGAGATTTTTGCTCGACGATCACAAATTGAATCCCGATGGTGTAAAGATGCATGAAGATGCGATTGAGCGATCGAACACCTATCATCGTTTGGAACAACTATTTTCCGAAGACGATCGGATCATCTCACCGACTTAAAAAGCACCAGTACCGATCGCCGATCCTGCATAGGATCAACATGTTAAAATCAACGGGAAAATGCAGGCGATTGATAGTTGGTGGTCAGATCTCTTTATCGCCAACTTAACCGGTCATCCCGCGATTTTCATTCCATGCGTCACCGACACTTCAGGGCTTCCTGTTGGATTGCATGCAACAGCACGTTGGGATCATGAAAAGACGTTGATTGATATGGCTTCAACTATGAACACCTTTGTTCAATAGACTGATTGCAAATTCAGCTAATGGTAATGGCGATCCTGGTAGCTGTTTTGGCTCATCGAATGTGGAGAAGGATGATGAAACAATGAGTGATGATGATCAGAAGTACAGCGCAATACAGAAAATGGCGACGAGTCCTCGGGAGTTGATCGACATCTTTTCGGATATATCCTTTTTACCGGCCGATGAGTATCACAGAAAAATCAGGTCGGGCGGATCCGTTCGCGCTTCACTTAGGCTGGATCGTAAAGATGCTTCCCAGGATAAGTCAGACCCGACCTCTGACATTTCTGCAGAAGAGATTCAGGAATGCGTAGATGACCTGGTGGCAATATCTCAAAGGGCAAGGGACGATGGGGAAATCCTCTGGGGAAGGATTCAGGGGACTCAATACGAAAGGGAAACACTTGATTATTTTGAAGGGAAGCTTGGGTCTTTCGGTTCATTGGAAGTTCGGCATGATGAATTTCCTGTCAGATATCCCCAGTGGAGGCCTACAAGCAACAGCTTGGAAGTTCTATCTTCAGCTCATCATGACGAATCGAACCCGTTTACTTTTGCTGATGCGTTGACTCCATTTCCTTCCGCAGAGACTGACGAGCATGGAAATGTTGCGGAAGTCATCTATGTGGGAAATGGCTCTGCTTCAGAATTGAACGGAAAAAATCTGAGCGGTAAAGTCGTCCTCCTTCGCTCAGCAAGCATGGGGGGGGCCTTTAATCCACACCGCCAGGACCGCTTTTTCTAGAATTGCAACTGGCGACTACGGCGCTCCCATTGGAATTATTGTCTGGTGGGACGTTGCCGGGGCACGTCAGGTCGCAGGAAGAGTGGGCGCCGTTGGTGGTGGAGATGAAATAGGCTTGGCACTGCCCTGGATTACTCTCGGCAATGACGATGGATTCTACCTAAGAAAACTGATCGATCGCGCAACTGTCGATAAACCGGTCATGGTTCGCCTCACAGTTCGCGGGGATATGGAATCTGGAGAAGATCGGATGTCAGGGAACGTATATGGGATATTACCTGGTAGAACCAAGAACTTTATTCTTATCTCTGCACACATCGATGGTTACTTTTATGCGGCCCATGATAATGGAGCAACCGCAGCATCGGTGTTGGCGCTAGCCCGGCACTATGCGTCCCTGCCCGAGGAGAGTCGTGAACACGGGTTACTATTTCTGTTCGTCGGCGATCATGAAAATCCCGGTGTAGGTGGAACCATCAATTTTGTAGAGCAGTATAAAGACAAGTTAAGAGAAGACCTGCTCCTGGTTATCCGGCCGGAGAAGCTTGGTCTTATGCACCGCGAAGGTGGTGCTACTTCTAATGTAGCTACCCCGATGACGCCATTGGTAACAAACCATAGCCCATTGTTAATCCAGCTGATGTCAGACTCAGTGTCGAAATTTAATCTTGCGGTATCCAAATACGTTTCAAATGAACCAGCAGCGGATGAATCTGCTTTCCATCCTCCGTATGCGGACCTGGGCGCAATATCAATCGGGTGGCAAGCAATCGGAAGGACCTATCATTCTACAGCAGACATCGAATCGAGGCTGTTAGGTTACCCGGAGCTCTCTATGTGGACTCGCAGTCTGGCTTTCGTGATTGACCAGCTTGAAAATTACACCAAGGATGATTTGGAGAAAGACGGTACGCTTGTCCCGGAAGTTTCAACCTATCAATCTATTTCGCTTAAAATGACTTTCGGGAATTTCTAAAAGAAAACTGTTGTGCGTTCTTCCTCAGTGACAGCCCCGATGACAGCCCCACTGCGGTGTGAGAAACATGTCCTATCGTGGACACGTCCTATCGTAGAAATGGCCCAATCCACGATAAGGGGCGCTGCATTCGTCGAAGTTGTTATGCGCTGTTCTTGATCACAGCTTGCGTAAGGTTAGGCGCCGTTCTGCTATTGATCGGGATAAGTGGCGTCCCAATTCTGTAACCAGGGTGGCTCTGCCCATAAGGTCATTTCGTCGTTAACGGGATAGATCACAGGATATAGCCCCTGGGTTTCCTGTTCGCCGTTTTTGATTTTCATCAAGCTGTTCTGCAGGTCCTTTACGTCGCTGGCGCCCAGAACTGGAGCGCCTGGCGGATAAAGTCGGTGCGCGCCGTAAATCTTTGTCTCTGAATTAACGACGTCACTAAGATGTTTCGCCCCTTGGTCGTAGTCGCCCAGGCTGCTGTTGGGCAAAAAAGCGAACAATGGTCCCTGGTACATGAAGTCGCCGGCAAACAACAGGTTAGCCGCGGCGTCAAAGAGCGAGATGGAGTCAGTGGTGTGGCCCGGCGTATAAATCACCTTCAGGACTCTGCCGCCCAGGTCCACGTTCGTGCCGGGTGTTAGCCACTCAGCAACCGAAAAGGTTGGCAGGTCAAAGCCTTCGGGTTCCCCAAGATGTTCCTGCCAGGTCAGAGTTAGTTGGTCGTCGTTTGCACGCGATCGGATGTGCGGTAAATCCACCACGGCGATGCGGTCGAAAGGTAAGCCGTCGCCGACGTGATCATAGTGGAAATGCGAGGGCACGAAAGTAATCGGCAACTGGGTTAACCCCTCAGCCACGGGGCGTATCTTGCGCGAGCCGGCACCTGCATCAAACAGGATGGCCCGATCTTCGCCCAGGATCAGGTAGCTGATGTTTTGCTGGTAATACCGGGGTTCACCTATCGCGATAGTGCGGCTGTCGAGTCGTTCGATGGTGTAGTAATCATCATGCCACACAACCTGATCGCCTTCTTCTTCAGCGGGGAGTAAATCTGGAACCCCACCCAGCGAGAAAGCCAGCGACATGCCCACTAATGCCACCTGATACCGGAACAGGAAAAGGCCGATGACTGCTAACGACAGCGCGACAAGGCTGACCGTCAATTTTTTCGTCATGTGGTTCTCCTATTTGATGCGTAGCCAAGGTTTCACCTTACCGCGGTAACTGGGATCCCGCGGCGGCGACGTAACCCCGATTCCACGTTGGGCTGATCGTCATATCATTGATGCAAACATGTTTGGGCAAGGTCGCCAGGAAGCGAATGACCTCACCACAATCTTCCGCCTGAACCATCTTGTCTCGGTCTTCCTGTGTCACAGGAATAGGACGGTTATCGAGTATCGGTGTGGCGACTTCCCCCGGACAAATCGCGGTGGCACGGACGCCATAGGTACAAGCCTCCATATTAATGCTCTCGTTCATCGCGTTCATGGCATGCTTGGCTGCCGTATAGGCGGGCCCTGTGACAACGCTGACATGTTTACCTGCCCAGGAAGAGATGTTGATAATAAGTCCGTCACCCTGCGTTTTCATGATCGGCAACACGGCCTTGCAGCAGTAAAAAGCGCCATCCAGATCAATACGAATCACTGAATCCCAGTCCTCAAGCGAGACGTTATGCCAGTTACGCTCTTTAACGTTGATACCGGCACTGGCCACCATGACATCGATACGGCTAAACTTCGCCACAATGCGATCAACGACGGCTTGCACGTCTTCTTTGCTGGACACGTCCAGCACTTCAATCGTCGCCAGTCCTTGGCACTGTGCCGCCACCGCTTCCAGTTTGTCCAGGCGCCGCCCAGAGATGACAACGTTCATGCCTGCCTGGGCGAGCGCGATGGCACCGGCTTCTCCTATTCCCGTGCCTGCGCCTGTGATCCAGGCTACTTTATGGGTCAAATCTCTCATTGGAATCCTCTTCTGGTGTCATTAATGGTCGAGTCTTTTACATAGCGTACCTTTTACCCTTCTGCGTTTCACGCGGTTACCGATCCAGTTTACATGGCGATTTTTTCAACCGGCAAACCTAACGCAGCAGGAATGAGGATAGGAAATTTAACAGGGATATTCAGCCAAGGACCCAAATACTGAATCAGTACCGGTTGTCCTCCGGTTTGTGAGCAATCCGAGGGTCGTTATACGTCGGCGCAGGGGCCAACGCGCTCCGGTGTCATCAGTCAGGAGGCGCTAAAAAAGATCGTTTGTGACGCTTGAAGCGGTTTACCAGGTGTGGAGCTTGACGGGTAATTCCTCGTAGCCTTTGACAAAACAGGATTGGACACGCACCGGCTCACCTACAACTTCGATATGCCTAAACCGCTTCATGATTTCTTCCCATACAGTTTTGAGCTGCATCTCGGCCAGCCTGTTACCCATGCATCGGTGCAAACCAAAACCAAACGACATGTGATGGCGAGGTCTTTCCCGATCGATAATAAAAGCATCCGCGTTATCAATCACATCTTTATCACGGTTAGCAGAAACGTACCACATCACCACCTTTTCACCCTTCTTGATGCGCTTACCTTTTAGGACATAATCCTGCGTAGCTGTACGGCGCATATGAGCAAGAGGTGTTTGATAGCGAATGATTTCCGGGATCATCTTTGGAATCAAATCAAGGTTATTACGCAGTTTTTCATATTCCGATGGGTTTTCATTTAAGAAATAGACACCCCCTGTAATAGAGTTTCTGGTGGTGTCATTACCGCCGACGATCAGCAGAATGAGATTACCTAGATATTCCATAGGGTCCATGTTCTGTGTTTCAGGATTGTGAGCCATCATGGAAATCAGGTCATTACCTGGCTCCTTGTTAATCCTTTCGTTCCAAAGTCCTGTGAAAACCTCCAGGCATTCAAGCAGGCCTTCCCTTCTGACAGATTCAGGGGTATTTCCACCATTCACTTCAGACGAGGTTGCTATGTCTGACCAGTAGGTGAGCCGACGTCTCTCCTCGAAAGGGAAATCAAAGATGGTGGCCAACATCTGCGTCGTTAGTTCGATCGAAACATGCTCCACCCAATTAAAAGTTTCACCAATGGGCAGCTCATCCAGAATTTTAGCCGCTCGCTGGCGGATGATGGGCTCAAGTAGTGCAAGATTGGTGGGCGCAACCACACCTGTCACGGTTTTTCGCTGCACATCATGTTTCGGTGGGTCCATCTGAATAAAGCTGGATGTTTTAAAATCCGCCATGCGCTCGAAAATTGAGATACCACCTGTTTCAGAAGAAAAAACCTCATGGTTTTTCTCAATCTCCATGATGTCATCAAACTTGGTGATGGACCAATAGGGACCGAATGGGCTGTTCTTGCAATAGTTAACCGGATCCTCATTGCGCATACGTTCAAAGTAGGGCCAAAAAGCATTAGCCTTAAATAGCATAGGGTTGCTGACATCGAGCTCGTCTAGCGCTAGCGTATATGGGTCTGCAAAATCTGGTGTACTAATTGCTTCACTCACGATAGCTCTCCTGGCACTCTAAAGGCGCCTTGTCTGGTGTGACTTAGTCCGCTTTTATTGTAAATCCGAGATACTCGTCTTGCTAAGGATTTATACACCTATTCGTATGTCCCAGCCACCAATTCACCATGGCTTCCGAGGTTTTGAATAGTCAATGCGATATTCCCTCAACTAACGCTCTTAATAAACGACCCGGATTGGAAATATACATCTTCAGGCGAGAATAGGAAATTTAACAGGGACGTTCAACCAACGACCTGAATACTGAATCAGTACCGGTTGGGTTCCGGTTTGTGAGCAATCGCAGCGAGATTCCTGATACGAGTTAACTTCTGCCAGGGGGTGCGTATTGTTTCACATGCGCCAGAATGGTGTTGATCGCTGAGAAATATGGTGATTCAGCCTTCGAATTCAGGCGCCAGTCGATAACCCGCTTTCTCCAAAAACCGTGAGACGCGCTTGGCGATCGTGTGAGCAATAACATCCAGGTCCTTACAAGAGGGAGGTTTAGAGTTCGACTTTAATGGCTAGCAGCGGCATGGCTGGTGGAGGTTTTGTAGAATAAGATTTTGGCCTTCATTCTGTTGATGTTGGTCGAGTTTTTTGTTCGATACGCACCGCCTTGCTCCCCACTGAGCTGGGCCGAGCGGCTTAAGCGTGTATTTGATATCGATATTTCTGTCTGTCCGCTGTGCGGCGGCACCCTGCGGGTGACCGCAGATGTCACCGCCCCGGACGCGATCCAAACCCTTCTGGTGCATCTGAGGCAACGCGCGCCCCCTGATGCAGCGATCTCTTTGCCGCTATCTAATGGTTAAAACCACGCCAGCGCACTGATCCCTAAGCCGACAGAAAAGCACCTTGGCTAATCGCCCATCGCCAGGTCAGCCAATAACCACAAACAACAAAAAACTTGGTAGCGTTTAACCACTAATCGTCATTCCGCTCCACGCTTTCATCAAACAACCAGGCAATCGTTCTGGTTCGATACTCAGACTTTCGATCGAAAAGCCCTGTTATAATTCCTATCCTCAATCGGACGGTTAGGTATGACTGGTTAGCACACCACCTGTTCTCGTCGATCAGTGAAGTACAAGACTTTGCGACTCGCTGGCTATGGACTTACAATCACGAACGGCCGAATATGGCCCTGGGTGTTATAACCCCCAAACAGAAGTTGGCCATGTTGGCCTGACCTCTACTTTTGCAGCGAGTTAAAAAGGGGGGGATTGCCGAGGAAATCTCGACCTCAATTCGCATGCGGGATTTTGTATCTCGGCATCTGGGAATTTGTTAAGGTTTCGCGATGAAGATCCTATCCAATTCAATCGTCACACTAGCTTGCCTGTGCTTCCTGGTTATGCAATCGAGCGGGATGCACTTTCATGTAGACGAAAATGGAAAAGACGCTGGCGTACATTCTGCCCATCAACACCAGATCGATTCAGAACACCATCAGGATCACCACCACCAACTGAGTAATGTTCACGAACACAAGGCTGTAATTGACATTTCGTCGCAGGAAATGCTTGGTTCAATCTGGACAAGGCTGATTCCAGCTATCATGGCCAGCGCTCTTGTAACAATCATTGTGAGCATAGGTTTACATCAGCCCATCCGTTCACTTCTGAGAGCTCCAGCTCGGGTCCGGCGGCTTTCTCGCTGGCGACCGCCACTACGCGCTCCCCCTATTTCCCTGTAATCCAATCTTTATTTGCATCTCTGAGCGGCAACGGCTGCCCATGATTTGCGTGTGTGGATAACGCGTTTTAAGGACGCTGGGAGAAGCAGTTGATGTCTATTGTAGACAGGTTCGGTACCGCTAAGCGGTATTGGCTATGGACGACCATTATTATTGCCGTTTTACATGTGCCAGTCGCAGCCAGTGACGGTGCGGCGATCAATCTGAAAGATGCTGTTGAAAGAACGTTGGAACGCAATCCAAATTTGGTGGCGTTTGGCTATCAAATCGATGCCCAGCAAGGACGGCTGATTCAGTCGCAACTTCGCCCAAATCCAGAACTGGGCATTTTGGTGGAAAACGTACTCGGCTCAGGTGACTTCAACAAGGCTGATGGTGCCGAGGCGACACTTAGTCTGAGCTGGTTGCTTGAGCGCGGGAAACGCGATCGGCGGGTTGCAGTTGCGACGGCGGGAGTTTCCCTGATCGAGTCTGAAGCTGAAATACGCCGTCTAGACGAGGTTGCGGAAACCGCTCGATTGTTTCTCGATATCCTGGCCAATCAAGAGCGTCTTGTTCAAACTCAAAACGGCGTCAGTCTCGCGAAAAAAACCCTTGAAGCTATCGGTGAGCGAGTTCGAGCAGGTCGAACGCCAGAGGCGGATCTTGCTCGCGCAGAGGCTCAGCTCGCTCGTATTCTCCTCCGCCAGGAAGATTTTGACCACGAACTAAAAACCGCTAAACACCGTCTAGCCGCCCAGTGGGGAGATTCGAAATTGGATTTTGTTAGTGCGAAGGGCAATATTTCTCAGCTACCTGAGCTGGTAAGTTTTGCAGAACTTCTTAATCGTGTTGACGAGAATCCGGACTTCGTACGCTTTGCCAGTGTGCAAAGACTGCGAGAATCAGAACTGGCGATGGCAGAGTCTGAGGCAAAACCTAGTTGGCAACTGAATACAGGTATTCGCCGTTTTCAGGAAAGTGGTGATCAGGCCCTTATATTTGGTGTGACTATCCCACTTGCAAGGCATAACCGTAATCAAGGTGGCGTCGCTGAAGCCCAGGCAAAGTTAGCGATGGCGAGCGCCGATCAAACCGCTGCGCGCATTCGTATCGAAACCCAAGTTTTCGCCTTGTATCAGGAGTTATTGCACAGCATGCATCGTGTAACCGTTTTGCGCGACGAAGTCTTACCTAAAGTAGAGCAAGCATTAGCTGAAACGCAGCGCGCATACACCAATGGGCGTTATGGCTATTTCGAGTTTCAGACCGTACAGCAAGAGGTGCTAGACGCACAATCAGCAATAATTGAAACGAGCATCAATGCTCACAAACGCCTAATAGAAATCGAACGCTTAACCGGGACGTCACTGCTGTCTATGGCGGCGAACAAATGAGGATGATCGTGAAAAAGCTAAATGTAATTTGGTTGATGGCGCTAGTAATTGTACTTGCAGGCTGCGGTAACGCTGATGCTGACCTTGATTCTCACGGAGCTGGGGTTGACACAATCGAGGCCGAACCGGCCAAGGGCCCCCACGGTGGCCGCCTGCTAATAGACGACGATTTTATATTGGAGTTGGCGATCTTTGAAACAGGCGTTCCGCCTGAATTTCGGGTCTGGTTGTCAAAGGGAGGTGAAGCCATTCGCCCATATGATGTCGCCCTCAATGTGACACTGACACGGTTAGGCGATGAAAAAGATGAAATAGGGTTCACTGTGCAGGAAAATTTCCTGCGCGGCGATATGGTGATCTATGAACCTCATTCTTTTGTCGTCACCATTGAGGCGAGCCATTTAGGCAAATCCCATCGTTGGCAATATGACAACTTTGAGGGCAGGACGAAGATTGGTTCTGACGTTGCCGAGGCATTTGGGCTCGAGACTGAGATTGCAGGGCCAGCGACGGTAGTCGAGGCGATTAATGTCTACGGTTTTGTTGTACCCAATAGCGAAAAGGTGCGTAGGATCAGTGCTCGCTTTGAAGGCGTAGCGCAATCAGTCGGAGTATCAGTGGGTGACCGGGTTCTAGCTGGTCAAAAGCTCGCTGAAATCGAGAGTAACGAAAGTCTTAAAACCTACCCTGTTACCTCACCAATTGCAGGGGTTGTTACGGCGAGAAGAGTTAATCCCGGTGAGCAAACGAAAGGCCGTGAATTGTTTACCGTCATGGATACATCTGACGTTTGGGCTGAATTCGCCGTATTTCCAACAGATCTACCTCGGGTAAAACCGGGTCAGCGGGTCAGGGTTGATATGGCGGCAGGCAGCCTGCAGCGGGAGGGTGTCATTGAGCTTTTGAACACCACAGCGGAAGCTAACCGATCCGTTTTGGCGCGTGTAGTGCTGGACAATGCCGACGGTGCGCTCATTCCGGGCACGAATCTTACGGGCAAGATCCAGGTGGCAGAGCATCAAGTGCCACTGGCGGTAAAGCGCACAGGCTTGCAGAGTTTTCGAGATTTTACCGTGGTTTATGCACTCATTAATGAGGAGTACGAGGTGCGGATGCTGGATCTTGGTCGGCAGGATGGGGAGTGGATAGAAGTACTGGACGGGATTGAGATCGGGACGCGGTACGTCACCTTGAATAGCTATCTCGTCAAAGCCGACATCGAAAAGTCCGGCGCTTCGCACGACCACTAAGGACAAATCATGCTCGAATTTATCATCAAAACATCGCTTGAGCGACGGAGCCTGGTTTTTTTCGCCGTTTTATTTCTCGTTGGTCTTGGCTTCTGGAACTTTACCCGGTTACCCATAGATGCCGTGCCTGACATCACGAATATACAGGTTGTGGTGAATACCCAAGCCCCCGGCTATACACCGTTAGAGGTTGAGCAAAGGGTAACGTTTCCGCTCGAAAATATCATGGCGGGCATACCACGGCTTGTCTATACCCGGTCAACATCGCGCTATAGTCTTTCACAGATTACGGTCGTTTTTGAGGAAGGTACCGATATTTATTTTGCTCGGCAGCAAGTAGCCGAGCGGATGAATGCAGCAACGGCTTCATTGCCAGAATCCCTTGAGCCCAGGCTCGGCCCTTTGGCGACCGGGTTGGGAGAGATTTTCATGTTTACCGTAAATTCTGAGGCTAATGCGGTCAACGCAGATGGTTCTTTGGTCACCCCTACGGATTTGCGAACGGTTCATGATTGGATTATTCGGCCTCAGCTTTTACGAGTCCCCGGAGTTGCCGAGATCAATCCTATCGGTGGGTTTAAAAAAGAAATCCTAATTGCGCCAGATCCTACAAAGCTACTTGCCTACAGCGTTAGCTATGAGGACCTTGTGTTAGCGGTTGAAGAAAACAACGCAAACCGGGGTGCGGGATTCATCGAGCACAACGGTGCTCAGTGGTTAGTGCGGGTGCCGGGGCAAGCCAACGATATGGACGAAATTGGGTCGATCGTGGTCAAAGATTTGCAAGGTGTGCCTATTCACGTGCGAGATGTGGCGAGTGTTGGACTGGGACGAGAACTTCGCTCCGGTGCGGCCACTCAGAACGGCAAAGAGGTCGTCATGAGTACCGTCTTTATGCTTATTGGCGAGAACAGTCGGGATGTGGCAAGCGCAGTTGCTGCAAAGCTGCGTGAAGTTCAGGCCAGTCTGCCTGCGGGGATTGTCGCGACTGCGGTCTACGATAGAACATCACTCGTCGACAAAACCCTGGCGACAGTGAGGACGAATCTCATCGAAGGTGCTTTGCTTGTCATCGTTGTGTTGTTCTTGTTTTTAGGCAATGTGCGCGCGGCCTTGTTAACAGCCGCCGTGATTCCCATTGCAATGCTGATGACGGTTACCGGGATGGTGCAATCAAAGGTGAGCGCCAATCTCATGAGTCTCGGTGCGCTAGACTTTGGGCTAATTGTGGATGGCGCAGTGATTATTGTTGAGAACTGTCTACGAAGACTCAGCCATGCTGGTGGATCACCCTTAAAACTATCGGAGCGGCTTACTATTGTCTATGACGCAACCCATGAGGTGATACGGCCAGCGTTGTTTGGTGTCTTTATCATCACAGCGGTATACATCCCTATCTTTGCCTTAACCGGAATCGAAGGGAAAATGTTTCATCCCATGGCAATGACGATTGTCATTGCGCTTGTGTCCGCGATGATTCTCTCGATCACGTTTGTGCCTGCCGGTGTCGCTTTGCTTTTCACTAAGCCCATAAAAGAAAAGGAGAGCCCCATTGTTCGTGGCGCGCTATATCTCTATCGCCCGGTATTAGCAGCTTCGCTTCAGTTTCGATGGCTTGTCGTGAGCTGTGCACTGGCGCTCGTATTGGTCTGCGGTTGGTTTGCAAAAGACCTGGGTACTGAGTTTGTACCCAACCTGGATGAAGGTGACATTGCTATGCATGCGTTGCGTATTCCCGGCACCTCCCTGGAACAGGCGGTTCAAATGCAAGAGCAACTCGAGGCGGACATCGCGAAGTTACCAGAAGTTGAGCGGGTGTTTGCCAAGATAGGGACAGCTGAAGTCGCAACAGACGCGGTGCCACCGAGTGTCGCGGACAACTTTATCATTTTGAAACCACGCCATGAGTGGCCAGACCCTAAGAAATCTAAAAATGTGTTGGTGTCTGAACTGGAAGCGCAGGTGACGCCGATACCGGGTAATCGATATGAATTCTTGCAACCTATTCAAATGCGTTTCAACGAGTTGATCGCAGGGGTCCGCGCTGAGCTTGCGATTAAAGTCTTTGGCGATGATTTCGATACACTAATTGCCCTGGGCGATGAAATAGAAAAGGTCATTAATCAGGTTCCCGGTGCGGCAGACATTGCGGTTGAGCAAGCCACCGGCTTGCCGGTGCTCACTATCAGACCGAACCGCGAGGCGCTAGCGCGGTACGGTCTTAGCATGAGTGAGTTGCAAAGTTTTGTTGCAACTGCGATTGGGGGCTCAATAGCAGGGCAGCTTTATGAGGGTGATCAGAGAGTGGATATTGTTGTCCGCTTGCCTGAGCGGCTTCGCAGTGATCCAGATGCTTTGCTGAATCTGCCAATACCTGTGAACCGTGGGGGTTTTGTTCCTCTGGGGGAACTCGCACAAACCGAGCTCGTGATTGGCTACAACCAGATCAATCGGGAGAATGGCAAACGTCGAGTGGTGGTTACAGCCAATGTGCGCGACCGTGATCTCGGCTCGTTTGTTGGTGATGTACAAAGTGCAGTAGCACAGAACGTCGAGATCCCCGCTGGTTATTGGGTAGAGTACGGTGGGACTTACCAAAACTTGCAGTCAGCAGCGACTCGGTTGAGTATCGTAGTACCTGTCACTCTGCTGTTTATTGTGGGGTTGTTGATCATGGCGCTGGGGTCGATTCGGGATACCGCGATCATCTTCTCTGGAGTGCCTCTGGCGCTGACGGGCGGCATTGCAGCGTTGTTGATACGGGATATTCCATTTTCGATTTCTGCTGCAGTTGGATTCATCGCACTATCGGGCATCGCGGTCCTAAACGGGCTGGTCATGGTTTCTTTTATACGTGACCTCCGGCAGCTCGGCCGTTCATTGGATGAAAGCATTGCCGATGGTGCGTTGGCGCGACTTCGGCCGGTTTTGATGACGGCGCTTGTAGCTTCACTCGGTTTTGTTCCTATGGCGCTGAACACTGGTATTGGTTCTGAAGTTCAACGACCTCTGGCAACCGTTGTGATCGGTGGGATTATCTCATCGACCCTGTTAACGCTTGTGGTTTTACCAGCGCTGTACCGGTTGGTTCATGGCAGGCAAGCGGAAGCCCCCGTGTTACAGCGGCCAACTTAAAGCTTCGATTTTTCAAGGCAGACGACAACATAAATAGTGGTACTGACAAGTTAATCGAGCCTCTGGCAACATACCAGGATGCAAAATCTATACAAACGACATCGTTTCCCGCCTTCTGTCATTCAACACGCAGTTTGGCTCTATTTTTGGTTCAACCTTAGTCATCGAGATATTGAAGATTTACTAGCTCAGCGGTTCTTGAGTACTCATGCAGCTGTCTACAATTTTTTCAATCTAGGTCGTCATTTGGTATCAGCAGAAACCTACCGATTCTTTAGATTATGTTCCCTTGCGTCTTGGAAAAATGCAGTGATGATTTGAGCTATATTTGAATGGTATTTCATCATCTAGAAAAGTTAACTTAGCGATACCCATCCACCGATTCTAACAACGACGATCAGTTAACTTGTCAGTACCGTGGGTTTGAAATTGACAGAATAAATTGTAGTTCTTTACACTACATGCATGATTAGAACGTTTTCAGATAAACGAACTGAGCAAATTTTTGAAGGCATAGTGGTTAAACGATTTGACATCTCTTTGCAAAAGAAAGCATTGCGTCGTTTACGTTACATTCATGCTGCTGAGAAGATTGATGATTTGAGAGTCCCTCCATCCAACAAATTGGAGAAGAAGGAAGGTGACTTGCGAGTATTCTACGCAATATGGGCAGATACGCAGTGGCGTATAATTTTCCGATGGAAGAATGGTAATGCAGACAATGTGCAACTTGTAGATTACCACAAATAGGAATCACAACGATGACTGAGAAATATATAGAGTTAGAACATCCAGGCGCCCTTCTAAAGGAGGATTTTCTGGATGATCTAGGAATCAAACCTGGCACCTTAGCTAGTTCCATTGGTGTGGATCGTACAGCCATCAAGAACATCATAGATGGCAAACGTGCTATTACTGCAGACATGTCATTGCGACTTGGTCTGTTTTTCAATATGAGCGCAGGCTTTTGGTTCAACCTACAAAAAGACTACGAGCTACGAATTGCACAACGTGAAAATCTAGCCAAATTTGAAAAAGTTGTTCAGCCCTTTAAGGCTGCCAGATTGTAAACAACATGCTAGAAAGAAACGAGTGGGTGTAATTCTCAACAATCCCACAACCGACCATTCGCGGCATCTCTTCAAACGTGCTGTATCCGTGACTATTATCGATCCTCACAGGTAGGCCAGTCAGATTGAAAATCCCCGTGTCGGTGGTTCGATTCCACCTCCGGCCACCAATTCCACGGCTTATCGCAAAAATCCCAATCAGGATACTTTTGAAACCCGGGATAAATGCAGTTTAAACTGACTATCCTCTGATAGCTGGAGTTAATCGACCACAAGCGTTATAACGGAAAAAAGAAATACGCTTATTGGCCTCGAGCTTAGTAACTCAGTAGACGCTATTATTGAGGAGAGTACAGATGGGGTTGCTTTAAGAAGAGATTGTAATGCGGCACTGCAACCGACCGTTCAACGGTTTTGCTAGAGATCAGGATAAATTATGGATTTAGGGCTTAAAGGCAAACGAGTTATTATTACCGGTGGCTCGCGCGGAATGGGACGGGCGATCGGCGAGATTTTTCTGCGCGAAGGCGCCGTGGTGTCATTTTGTTCACGCACCGCTAACATGGCACCCGAAGATGAAGACCCGCGTTT
>Ga0209263_1000667_pt1 | contig 21115 bp, 28 predicted proteins | sample SaaInlV_DNA_100m_FD_184684 | JGI IMG/M metagenome (GOLD analysis project Ga0209263, IMG submission 184684) | Marine microbial communities from expanding oxygen minimum zones in the Saanich Inlet - SI075_LV_DNA_100m (SPAdes) (version 2) | ecosystem: Environmental > Aquatic > Marine > Unclassified... | reverse complement strand
GTTGATGATCATAATGAATATGTGGATAAAGTTCAAAACATGATTAATTATTTTGATATTTTAGATTCTGCAGGTGTAGAATCTGAAGAAATCACCATGCCTGAAATTCCTGTATCTAGTTTGAGAGAAGATGAACACATTCCATTTAATGATAAATTAATTGAAAAATTAAATAATTACAAAGGAACCTATGTTCGTGCACCAAAGATGTCTTGATGAACCTAAAAATCTCTGCTTTAGAATATGTACAAGAAGTACAAAATGGAAATATATCATCTGAGGATTTTGTTGCAAAAACTTTAGAACAAATTAACAAAGTTGATGAAAAACTCCATGCTTTTTTATCTGTAAATGATGATGCAGTAAATCAGGCTAGAATTATTGATAAAAAAATAAAATCGGGAGAAACAGTTGGTTCATGTTTTGGAATGCCCATATCGATTAAAGATAACATGTGTATCAAAGATAGTAAAACTACTTGTGGCTCAAAAATGCTTGAGGATTATGTTGCACCGTATGATGCAACAGTCATAACAAAACTAAAACAACAAGATGCAATATTTATCGGAAAAGTGAATCTCGATGAATTTGCTATGGGATTGACAACAGAATTTAGTGCATTTGGACCCAGTAAAAATCCGTGGAATCCTGAATTTGTTCCAGGTGGATCTTCTGGTGGAAGTGCAGTTTCTGTAAGTGCTTTTGAATGCTCCATGTCTTTGGGTTCTGATACTGGTGGTTCTGTTAGAAACCCTGCTAGTTTTTGTTCAGTAGTTGGTTACAAACCAACTTATGGTTTGATTAGTAGATATGGATTAATTTCATATGCAAACAGTATTGAACAGATTGGTCCGCTTGCTAGAACTGTAAAAGACACTGCATTTATGCTAAACATGATTGCTGGTTTGGATGCAAATGATAACACTACAATAGATAACAAAAATGAAGATTATCTTTCAGGAATTGATTCAGGAATTGAGGGTAAAAAAATTGGAATAATTAAAGAAATGATTGGAGAAGGTACAGATCCTGCAGTTTTATCTGCCACAAATGATGCCATTGCTAAATTAGAGAGTTTAGGTGCAATTTGTGAGGAGATTTCTATTGATATGGTGAAATATTCTGTTGCAGCATACTATACAATTACTGCCACAGAAGCTGGAAGCAATCTTGCAAGATATGATAATCTAAGATATGGATATGATTTCCCACTTGAAGGATACGAATTTAATTCATACATTTCAAAAGCACGAAGAAATTTTGGACCAGAAGTTACAAGACGAATGATTATCGGCGGGTTTGTTCCATCTGCAGGTCATGCAGGAAAATATTTCCTCAAAGCAATGAAAGTAAAAAGTAAACTTACAAAAGAAATCAATGAGGCATTTAAGAAATTTGATTTCTTAATAGCTCCTACAGTTCCAATTCTTCCATTCAAAGTGGGTGAAAAAATCAATGACCCTGTTGCATTATTTTTAGTTGATATCAATACTGTTACTGCAAATCTTACAGGAAAACCAGCAATTTCCATCCCTTTTGCTATTTCAAATGGATTACCAATTGGTATGCAATTATTTGCAGATTCTATGCAAGATAAATCACTATTACAAGTAGCATATGCATTGGAACAAACTGTAAAATTACCGGAGGTACCAATTTGACTAAAATAGGTTTAGAGATTCACTGTCAATTGACAAATTTAAAAAGTAAATTATTTTGTTCATGTAAAGCAAACTATAGGGAATTTGAAATCAATGAAAACATTTGTCCTATATGCATGGGGTTGCCTGGAAGTTTACCACGATTAAATCAAGAAGCTGTAAAAAAAGCAACATTGATTGCAATGGCACTAAATTGTTCTACTCCAAATAAAATTGCATTTTTTAGAAAAAATTATTTTTATCCTGATTTACCAAAAAATTTCCAAATTACTCAACTAAACATCTATGGAGATACTAGTGTTGGTGGAGCAGGTTCAATCATGGTTGGTGATAAAAAAATCAATATTACAAGAATTCAACTAGAGGAAGATCCAGGACGATTAATTTACGAGGGTAGTTCATCTAAAAATCAAATTACATTAGTGGATTACAATCGTGCAGGCACACCATTAGTTGAAATTGTTACTGAGCCTGATTTTGAGAATCCAAAACATGTAAGAGAATTTTTAAATATTTTGTCTGATTTATTGGAAAATTTGGGAGTATCTGATCCTAGTTTAGAAGGTGCAATGAGGGCGGATGCGAAAGTTGAAGTTAAAAATATTGGTTCATTTCATGATTTAGAAAAAGCTGTACATTTTGAAATTACAAGACAAAATAGTTTACATTCTCGAGATATTGAGATAGCTCAAGAAACACGTCATTGGGATGATAAAAGAAAAATTACAATTTCATCACGTTCTAAAGAAGAAGAACTTGATTATCGATATTTTCTAGAAGGAGATATTCCTTGGATTACGATTGATCCAGAAATTCAGCAAAAATTAAAATTAGAAATGCCTGAAAGTATTAGTTCTAAAAAAGAAAGATATGTTTCAAAATATAATATTCCTCCACAAGTTGCAGATGTTTTATCTTCTGACAAATTTTATTCTGAATTATTTGATCAATCACACACTGAATCTAATGCTAAAGAAATTGCAAATATAATTACAACTGATTTAATGGGATTAGTTGACACTAGAGAAAAACGTGAAGAATCAAAAATTACATCCACACATCTTAGGGATTTGGCAGATTCAATACAGTCTGAAAAGATTTCAAGAATTTCTGCAAAAAATGCGTTACATGAAATTCTCAAAACAGGAAAAAGTGTTACAGATGTAATTTCTGAATTAGATCTTGGTGCTGTATCTAACGAGTCTGAACTCTCTGATATTATTAAAGAAGTAATTGCAAGTGAACCTGAAGCAGTAGAACAAGCAAAATCAAATCCTCAAACAATTAATTATTTGGTCGGTAAAATAATGCAAAAAACTAAAGGAAAAGCTGATCCTAAATTATCACTTGATTTGTTAAAACAACAGATTGGATGATTTATGATTAATTTATCTCTGGAAGACATTGAATTTATCAAAATATTGGCAATGTCTGATGCAACAATTCTTCAATCAGGCATGAATGATGCCACTAGAACCCGATTAGATGAACAGGTAGGGGTCATTTTAAGGGCATATTATCATGAAAACACCATGAATACAGGTACTGTAGTAACTGAAAAACTCAAAGAATTTGGCATAACGGAAGATGTGGGTAAAGCTGCAATTGCATGTGCAAGACGTCTCGGTATAGATATTTCATAAATTATAAAATCTTTTTACAGTAATTATACATCTAAAAATTAAATCTTGTCTGATTTTGAATTTATTCCAAGTGAAAAACAAATTCAAGAATCAAATATTTTTCAATTTATGCAAAAACATAACATTACATCATTAACTGAGTTATCTAAAAAAGCAAATAATGACTTAGAATGGTTTTGGGAATCCGTTGACAAAGATTTAGGAATTATTTGGAATTCACCTTATTCAAAAATTTTAGATTCATCAAATGGAATCATGTGGTCAAAATGGTTTGTAAATGGAAAAACAAACATTTACAGTTCTTCTGTTGAAAAATTTGCTAAAATAAATCCAGAAAAAATTGCATATTATTTTGAATCTGAAGATGGAGTAAAATTGACTATCACTTATTCTGAATTAGACACTAAAGTTTCAAAACTTGCAAATGGATTAAAATCACTTGGGATAAGAAAAGGTGATGTAATTGCAATTTATTTACCGATGATTGAGGAAGCCATAGTTGAAGCCATAGTTACAATGCTTGCTGCATCAAAGATTGGAGCTATACAAACGGTGATTTTTTCAGGATACAGTGAAGAATCACTTCATATTAGATTAATTGACTGTAAAGCAAAGTTACTATTTGTTTCAGATGGATTTAATAGAAAAGGAAAAAACATTTCTCAAAAACAAATAGCTCAAAGTGCAATTATTAATACAAATATTGAAAAATTAATTGTTGTTCCATACAAAGGAATTGATAACTATGAAACAACTGAGAAAATAATTTTTTATGATCAACTACTTTCATCTCAAAATAATATTTGCACTACTGAGATTTTGGATTCAGAGGATCCTTTGTTTATTTTGTATACTTCTGGCACTACAGGCACACAATAATATTTGCACTACTGAGATTTTGGATTCAGAGGATCCTTTGTTTATTTTGTATACTTCTGGCACTACAGGCACACCAAAAGGTGTGGTTCACGCTCATGGGGGATTTTCAGTTTTTGCAGGATATCAGTCAGCATATCTAATTGATACACATGAAAATGATATTTTGTTTTGGCCTGCAGATATTGGTTGGATTACTGGGTTAGTTTGGAATGTTTATGGTCTGTTACTAATGGGGGCAAGTGCTGTAATTTATGATGGAGCATTAGAATTCCCTAATTATGATCGAATTTGGAGTATGTTATCAGAGTATGGTGCAACAATTTTTGGAATATCCCCAACTGCAGTAAGATTATTTAAAAAAAAGAACATTGAACCATTAAAATCACATTCATTAGATAAAATAAAAAATATTCCAACAACTGGAGAACCCCCAACTGCAGTAAGATTATTTAAAAAAAATAACATTGAACCATTAAAATCACATTCATTAGATAAAATAAAAAATATTCCAACAACTGGAGAACCGATGGACAAAGAATCATGGTTTTGGTTATTTGAAAAAGTTGGTAAAAGAAAAATTCCAATCATAAATCTTTCTGGTGGAACTGAAATTGGTGGTGCAATGTTATCTGTATTTCCTGGAATGAAATTAAAACCATCGACAGTAGGAATTCCTTGTCCTGGAATTAATTTGGATATTGTAGATGATGATGGAAAATCAGTTAGAGAGAGAAAAGGATACCTTGTAATAAAATCTTCTTGGCCCGGAATGACACGTGGATTACTAAACGACAATGAAAGATATTTGAAAACGTATTGGTCTAGATTTGAAAACATTTGGTTTCATGGAGATTATGTTCTAGTTGATGAAGATGGGTTGTGGTATATGCATGGTCGTGTAGATGATGTCATAAATATTTCTGGACATAGAATGAGCACTACTGAAATTGAACAATCAGTTTTATCATATCCTGAAATTTTTGATGCAGCTTCAATTGCTATCCCTGATGAAATTACTGGAGAAGCAATTGTTGTTTTTGTAGTGTTAAAAAATAAACATCAAAACATTCAACAAGAAATATCGACACATTTATCTGAAAAAATTGGTAAAGTTGCAAAACCAAAATATGTTTATCAAATATCTAATTTACCTAAAACTAAAACAGGTAAAATAATGCGTAGACTGTTAAAATCAAAACTTTTGGGAGAAGACCTAGGTGATTTATCCTCCCTTGAAAACCCCGATGTACTAGATGAGATTAACACGCTCTAAAAATTCCGAAATTTTCTATGTATGATTCTCTTGTATCACTCAATGAAATCTGAGTATTTTGTTCATTTTGATAAGACTGGTATTTTATTGAAAAATTTCTCTATTAATGATAGTTGAAATTCATTATAGATCAGCAAGTAGAGGATATTGAGCTTCCCGAGAATCTTAAATTAAATACATTTTTGCAAGAATTTCATTCAGATTGCACTCATCCTGAGTGTTCGTTTGGATTTTATGGGTATGCCTTTGGACAATCACCATTTCATGTTCCAGAATTAGTTCAAAAGGCATTAGCAGAAAATGTTCACAAGGGTGAATATGCAGCAGTACCTGGCGTAGAAGAACTTCGAGAAGCAATTTCAGAATATAATAAATATTATTTTCATATGGATGTTGATCCTGCAAGAATCTATGTTGGACCTGGAACAAAAGAACTAATTTATAATTTATTAGAAATTTTACATGGAACTGTAATTTTACCAACTCCTGCATGGTTGGGTTATCTGCCACAAATTCGTTTTCTAAAAAAGAATTATCACATGTTGCCAACAGGAGTAGATAAAAAAATCAACCCTCAAGATTTAGAAAAATTATCATTAAGATTACACGATAGACAAAAAATTTTAATTTTTAATAATCCAAACAACCCTACAGGACTTGTTTATTCTAAAAAAGAAATGGAGTCAATTGTAAAAGTTTGTAGAGAACAAAATATTATTGTAATTTCTGATGAAATTTATGCACAAACAACATACGAGTTTGAAAACTTTGTGAGTATGGGTAAAATTTATCCTGAAGGTACATTTGTTACAAATGGTTTATCAAAATCACATGCAGCAGGCGGTTACAGATTAGGTTATGTAATTTTTCCACAACATGCACTTGATGTTAGAAGACAATTCAAAAAAATACTTGCAACTGAATATACTGCAGTTACTACCCCAATTCAACTTGCTGCAGTTGCAGGATTTCAAATTAGTAAAGAAATGGATGAATATTTTCAGATCACTCGAAAAATTCATCAAATTATGGGAGAATATGTTTATGAAAAATTACATGAAATACCGGGAGTTACTTCCACAAAACCTCAGGCAACTTTTTACTTGTTAGCTGATTTTAATCGATTTACTCCTGAATTTAACGCATCAAAAATCTCAACTTCACAAAAATTCTCTGAGACTTTAATTCAACACCCGTATCATACTGCAATTGTTGGCGGAGATAGTCTAGTTTTAGAGAGAACTGATTATAGTGCTAGAATGGCTTTTGTTGATTATGATGGTAAAAAAGCATATGATGCATTTCGTGACAATTTCCCAAAATCACATTCAGATAAAATTGAATTTGTAAAAACTAACGCCCCCCGAGTTGTATCTGGACTTAATATGATTGAGACTTATTTTGATCATTTATTAAAAAATGCTGAATCAAAGATTGATTGTGATTTTTCTTCATTAACTGTAGTTAACTAAGTGTAGTAGTAATTGCGTATAATCCATTAACAATTAGATCTCCAAACAATAATTGTATGACAAACCCTGCAATTATCAATAATAGGTAGGGAATTCCGGGAGTAATCCATGTGTTTGGTTTGGTTGCAAAATTTTCATTTTCTGCATGATGCATTGTAAATGAAAATCTTTTTGATTTTCCCCTTTTCCTCTCAATTGAAAATCCATATTTTGGTTGTTTAGATCTATATCCATAGATACATGCAACTATTTTTCGATATTTTGTTTCATTAAATCCTTCAAAAATATCTTCATGTTGAATTATAGATGATATGTTTCTCATTACATTGATAATTAATGGGATTATTATCAAAACTGCAGCATTTGATAATGTTGTTAGTGGAGTAACTTCACTTTCAACTAATGTGATTTGTGGTGCAATTAATGCAAGTGCAATTAGAGCAAATGCATCAGCTCCGCCAAACAATCCTATTCTCCAAATAATTATTGTAATAGGTGCAATGATTAGTGCAAATAACATAGAATAAATTGCATCCATAGGTTCTGGTTCAATTAATAATAATGCTAGACCTATTCCGCCAAATGCTACCCAAAGATAATCATGAACTTCTCTTTTCCAAATATCAAAAATTCCACCAATAGCAAGCATCACTAATGCTATAGCTATTCTGATTAGATTGATGTCCGAAACAATTTCCATTTAAGATGCATTCAAGTCATTGCTTTTTATACATTCTTTTAAAAATTAGTCATTATAATTACAAATTGATTAATGAATTCTTATGAGTTGACTATTTCTTTTTTTTAATTTGTTGTGCAACCATTGGTAAGAATGCACCTACATCAGTTACAATTCCTAACGCTTGCCATGTTCCTCTATCCATTAATTTTGTAACTGTTGGTTGATTGATGTCTACAACTATCACTTTAACATTAGCAGGAAGCATGTTTCCTGTTGCAATTGAATGAAGCATTGTTGAAATCATTATGACCATACTTGCATCTTTTAGAACTTTTTTGTATTCTCTTTGTGCTTGAGAAACATCTGTAATTACATCCGGTAATGGACCATCATCACGAATTGATCCAGCTAAGACAAATGGGATATTCTTTTTTACGCATTCATACATTATTCCTTTAGTTAATTTCTTAGTTTTTACCATATTTGCAATAGAACCTGCTTTGAAAACTGAATTTATTGCATCCATGTGGTTTCTATGTCCGTGATATGCCAAAGTTGCATCTTGAACATTCATCCCCAAAGATGTTCCAAGTGTTGCATATTCAATATCATGAACTGCTAATGCATTTCCTGCTAAAACTCCATCAATATACCCTAATTTGATTAATTCCGATACTGAATCAGATGCCCCTGTATGAACAATCGCAGGTCCTCCAACTATGATTATTTTACCTCCTTTCTTTTTTGTATTGTAAATATCCTCTGCAACTTTTTTTGCAATGTGTTGAGTTGGTCTTTCACTTGAACTTGAACTTCCCATAAATTCAAAGACATTAACTCCCTCCCTTGGACGTTCAGGTGGAGAAATTTTAACCCCATTTTCTCCTATGATTACTGCATCCCCTTTCTTCACATCTCTTACTGGAACACAATATGCTTTGTTTCCTTTAACAACAATACATTTGTCCATCATCATATTTTCAACATGTATCCATTTTTTCTTGTGAAATATTTGGGTGTGATTATTAGTTGTACTGTAAAAAGTATCTGGCATTACACAGTTTTTTGGAGATTTTTTTAGAACGACCTCTGTTTGAGTTTTAGATACTGCACCTTCACGATAAATTGTTTCAAGAATATTATCTAGATGTTTTTGATTTTTAGCAATAATTTGTAATCGAGCATAAGATTGATCTTTCTTTTTTACACCAATATCAATTTCTTCTACCTTAAACTCTCCTTGTAAATCCATTATTTTATCAAAGATCTTAGTTAAAATCAAAGAATCAATAAGATGACCACTAACTTCAATCTCTTGTGTAAATTTTGTCATTTTACTACCTTTACAATATGATAACTAAAGGTTTACGTTTTATTTTGAGGCTAAAAATTAAACGGGTAATATTACCTTGCCTTCAAATTTTGGAATGTTGTCGGATTCAAAGACTTTTTCCAATTTTTCTTTTTGTAGTTTTGTAACTCCTTGAACAATAGTTTTTGATGAACCACTTTTGTCAACTAGTGCCAAAATATACCCACTATTGTCAGTTAAAACAAAACCTGCAGATTCATCCACAAACGCATACAGATTTTCTGCGCCTACAGCCTCCCAAATTTTCGATTTATTGTCAGTTAATGCTAATGCAGGCATTGCTTTTCCATCGGTTAATTTATTGAGATATTCTCTTGCTTCAGCTACCCTTTTTTGACCTAACTTTAGAGCTTGAAAATATTGCATGCATCGAAGATATTTTGGCGGTTATTAAAACAATGACTCTACAAAAGATTGTTATAGAATATCTTGGATTTCTTCCATATGCCATTAACAAATAATGTGATAATCAAACTAAATGAAATAACAACTATGATAGAAGACAAAACAATAATTTCTGAAAAAGAAGTTGAAGAAATTAAATTAATTTTTAAAAATTTAGTTGAAAAAAATGAAAGATATGATGTTGATGAAATTGAATTTTGGTTTAAAAATGAAGGTAGTTGGACTAAAAAAGAACCAATAATTAGAATTGTAAATCTTTCAAATTACATTCAAGATAAATATCAACAAACAGCTCATCTTAGAATTCTATCTGATGATGATTGTGGTTGTTAAAATCAAATTTCAAGTTGTTCTAATAAACGTCCAACAATTTCTGAATTAATTTCTCTTTCACTCATTATTTTTTTTAATCTAGACTCATTTTCTTTTTCATTTAGAATTAGTTTAAAATATTCTTCATCAAGATCATTATTTGCTTGTAATCTTTTAACAACTTCAAACAAGATACCTATTACTTGTTTTTGTGCATCAATTAATTCATCTTTACTTCTTTCAGACATTAGATATCACAAATCATTAACAATCTTTGTAAATAATTCTTTTAATTTAGGATTGGTAATGTCTATTTTTACTGATTCAAAAAAAGTCTCTAATTTTTCTTTAGAATACCCTTCATTTTGATATGTTTTTGCTTGTAATACCATTTCCAATTTATCAATTTGATGTATGATTTTTGATTCAGGCGATATGTTTTCTTGATATTCTTGCCAAATTTCCAAATATTGTTTTTTTATGGAATCTGGTAAATCTTCAATTATTTCATTAAATGCTGTATTTTCAAGGTGTATTTTCTTTTCCATATCGATTTGCTCAGGTGTAAAATCACCAATTTTTGATTCAGCTAAATCATGTAATAGAACCATTTTCAAAATTTTTTCAGTTTTCTTTTCCATATCGATTTGCTCAGGTGTAAAATCACCAATTTTTGATTCAGCTAAATCATGTAATAGAACCATTTTCAAAATTTTTTCAGAATCATAATTTTCTAAATCCGATATCACCATACTCATCATTGCCATGGAGTATGAATGATCAGCTACTGATTCAGGATTTTCTATAGATACTTTATCTATCCATCCTTGCCTAGAAATTTTTTTAAGGTTTACAACTGTTCTAAAAAAATCTATTATCATAATTACTTAGTGATGAAATTTTATACTAATGAATTTTCATATTCTTTAATTTTAGAATAACATAATAGGCAATTTAGAGGATACTCAATTATGAAAATATATACTAAAACTGGGGATGATGGTAGTACTGGATTACAAGGAAATCTAAGAATCGATAAATCTCATCCACGAATTGTATCTTATGGTACTATTGATGAAGTAAATGCATCACTTGGTATAGTTTTAACAAATTCATTAGATTCAGATATCATAAATTTACTAACAAAAATTCAAAATGACTTGTTTTTGTTAGGTTCAGATCTTTCAAATCCAAATCTAAATGATATAAAAAATCGTGTTTCATTAGAAATGATTACTAATTTAGAACAAAATATAGATAAATTTGAATTAGAATTGACTCCGCTTACAAATTTCATTTTACCTGGAGGTGATATTGCTGCAGCTCAATTACATTATACTCGAACAGTTGTTAGACGAGCTGAAACACTAGTTGTACTATTAAGTGAAAAAGATGAAATTAATTCAAATTGTATTAAATATCTAAATAGATTGTCTGATTTGTTTTTTGTTTTATGTCGTTTAATTAACAAACGAAAAAACAAAGAAGATATTTTATGGAAGCCAGAATAGTTGAAGTTTCTATAGGTATTGACTAATTATTAAAAATCAAGTAGTTTCTGAAACCACATTTAGTATTTCAGGATTTTCAATCTCTGATGATTTATTTTGATTAATGGGTTCTTTTAGCCACTTGAATGTCGGACTGTTAACAAATTTTGCACCTTTAAGATCAAATTTGTTTTTACACTTTAAACAATTAAAACCCATTTCTGGTTCGGGGAATTTTTCTGTACAATTTTTACAAATAAACACACTAGACATTATTTTATAATCAACACCTAATGCTTTTAGCTCTTTTTTACATTGTGGGCATTGATCATTTTCAAATGTATTTTCGGGTCTAATTGTACCACAATCATAATGTTCAATTAATTTTGTTTGATCAAAATTAAAACTATTACATTTTGGACAAGAGAATTGAGTTGATGTATTTACTGAATCACATTGGTTGCACAATATTTCTTTAATCTCATTTGTCTCTAGTACTTCTCCTTTTGAAATTAAACCTCTTAGAAATGATAAAACATGATCTGTAGGATAACCGCAATTTTGTGCAATTCTAATTACACTTGAACTATGAACAATTTGTAAATGTTCTTTTACTTTGTCAATCTCTAATTCCATACCTGTACTTTCATCTAATTCATATTCAATTTCTACGGTTTTTACAACTTCTTTTATTTTTTCAAATCTTAATGGTTTTGGAATGAAATATGTTATTCCTAAAGAAAACAATTCTCTAATTGTACTATCGTTTTCCTCAAGTGAAGTTTCTAAAATAATTTTAACTTGACTAGTTTGGGAAAATAACATGGGGGCAATATCTATTGCACACATATCTGGTAATTCGTAATCCAAAAATACCAGCGGTAATATTCCCAAGTTTAATAATTCACTAAATTTTTCTACTGCATCTTCTCCATTATCCACTGTGAGAATTTTAGTAAAACCAATTTTTTGGATATATTTGGTTAACATCATAGTTACCGCAGGACTATCTTCTATGATAAGCACTGTCGAATCATAAAAACTCATAAAATAATTTTGATTTTTTTTGATATTACCTGTCATATGATCAAAATGAACAATCTTTATGATAATCCATAGAAATTTCTGATTGTACATAAATTTGAGAGTGAATTTTCAGTTATTTTTGGATTTTATCTAAAGGCATAGTGATTGTTCTATCTGATCCTTTACAGTAATTTTTTCCTTTGAAATGTTTGTGAATTTTTACTTTTGCCATCATGATACTATCTATTCCATAGTTTCCCTGATGATCTGTAATTTCTTGGCTAACAATGTGGCATGTTTTAGAAACATTACACCATTTACACATAATTTTCATTTTTTTATCATTTGTCATGAAAATTCTTTGTGAATTTTGAACTTAAGCCTGTTGTAATCTAAATAAATGGGTCAAGCATTCAAGGAATATGAAGAAAGTTTTTGTTAATGGTTATGGTTCAATTGGTAGTAGAATTACCTCATTTCTAAAAGATGATTCTGAAATTTCAGTTATAGGTGTCGGCAAGTATTCTCCTGATGAAAAAGTTGATGTTGCAATTTCTAGGGGTTTGAATGTATATGTTCCTGAAAATAAACTTGATGCATTTTCTAATTTTAAAATTGCAGGTACTATAGAATCTGCACTTGATGATTGTGATTTAGTAATTGACGCATCACCTGGAGGAAATGGTTATAAAAATAAAAAAAATCTTTATGAACCAAAAAATATTCCCGCCATTTATCAAGGAGGAGAATCAATTAGTGGTTCTGAATCTGTTTCAGATTTATTGTTTAACTCTAGAGTAAATTATGATCTTGTATCAGATAAACAACATGTGATGCAAGGAAGCTGCAATGTTACAGGGATGGGGAAAATTTTAGAACCATTACGTAACAGTTTTGGTGAACGTATAGTTAGATTTGATGTTACACTCATTAGAAGATGGGCCGATATTGAACAAATTGATAAAAAACTATCAGACACCATAGAAATGACCGAGAAACCTGTTACACTCATTAGAAGATGGGCCGATATTGAACAAATTGATAAAAAACTATCAGACACTATAGAAATGACCGAGAAACCTCACCATGGAGATGATGTTAAACAGTATTTTGGAAAAGATGCACCTCTGTATGTTCGGGCAATTAAGGTACCTACAAGACAAATGCATTTGCACATAATGGACATTAGATTCAAAGATGTTGCACCAAAACCATCTGAAATACATGAGATATTTACAAATGAATTTGGAGTTGCAACTTTATGGAGTGCAAAAGGTACCAAAGACATTAGAGATTATGCTCAAAATATGGGTTTTAATTTCACTGATACCAACATGATTCACATTCATGCAAATATGACTACATCTATTGGTGATACAGTACAAATGATGTATTCAGATGATCAAACAGGAATTGTAATTCCTGAAAATCACATGTTACTTCAAGCAATGTTGTTTAAAAAATCATATGAAGAAGCATTCACCCATACTGAATCTATCTTTAACATGAATGAAAAAAAGCAAAAATTACAAGAAAATTTTTCTAAAAAAGATTAATTTTAGATTTTTTTAATTCTAATTTTTTGTGCAATATTTTTGGACACTTTTTCTACAATTATTCTCAATCCCTCAACTTCTATTTTGTCTCCTTCTTGAGGTATATCTTGAAGTCTTTCATGAAGTAATCCGTTTAGTGATGCATAATCATCACCTTCTGGAACTTTGGTGTTGAAAATCTCATTAATTATATCGATTTCAATATCTCCATTTGTGATAATTGTATCTGGATCAATTCTTTCATATCCTATTTTTCTTGTAAGATCACTTTCGTCTTCAATCTCCCCGACAATTTCTTCTAACAGATCTTCCAAGGTAACTAGACCCTCAACACCACCATGTTCATCTACTACAATGGCCATGTGTGTTTTCCTTCCCTGCATTTCTTTTAACAAAGCACTAACCATTTTTTCTTGAGATGCAAAAACGGGATTCCTTGCAATTTCTTTTAGACTAACACCTTCGTTGTCCTTTTCTAATTCTTTGAGTACATCTTTTGCATGAATAAAACCTACAATATCATCACTACTATCTCCAAAAATTGGAATTCTTGAATGTCCACTCTGATTAATTTGGGACAATGCCTCAAAAAGTAACATTTTAGAATTTAATGTAAACATCTTTGTTCTTGGAGTCATTACAGAACGAATTACAGTATCATCAAAGTTTAGTGCACTATGAACTAACTCCATTTCTTCTTTTTCTAGTGCTTTTTCAGCCAACCCTTGTTCAATGACTCCTTTGATGTCTTCTTCAGTAATTGGTGGAGGAGTATAGCTACTTCCAGTTAATTTAACAACACCTTTTGTAATAATTTCAAAGAATTTTACTACTGGGTAAAATGCATAACTGAATCCCAGTAATACAGGAGCATAGCGTAAGGCGATTTTTGTAGAATTTGCATTACAGTAAGTTTTTGGAGTAATTTCTCCAAAAACCAAAATTAAAAATGTCATTATTCCAACTGCTATTCCTAATCCATCATTTCCAAATAATCGAATTGCTAAACTCGTTGCAAGAGCTGATGCACCAACATTAACAAGATTATTGCCAAGATTTACACTTGACATCATCCAACTTGGATTTGTTTTTAGTTTGTGTAATGCTTTTGATCCTTTCTTTTTATCATTAAACAATTGAATTACTTTTGATTTTCTAATTCCTACAAGTGCAACTTCTAATCCACTAAAAAATCCAGATAAACCAATAAGGGCAGATAAAATTACTATCTCAACCCATAATTCTACCATGATTTTCTCCGAAATAATTTCTTGGAATAACTATATCCGTTATTCATTTAGTTTTTTTGCACCATCTTTTGGTTAGAATAAATTCTCAAAACTCTGATTTAACTCTTAAGATGTTACCGTAATTTTTAAACAATTGTGCGTAAATATGAGCCTAATTTTTTGGTGGATTTGCAAATTTATTTTCAGGATTATTATGATAATCTACTGGAAGCATTGCATCTTTTTGTCTACCTGTTAGTATTCCTACCACAGTTTCATCTTTTTTGATTACTCCTTCATCAATCAATTTTTTAATTCCAACAACGGATGCACCTGATGCCATCTCACAATCAAATCCATTTAGACCAACAACAGACATTCCATCAAGCATTTGAGAATCTGTAACTGTAGTAACTACACCGTTTGTAAATTCTAATGCTCGTAAACCTTTCAAAATATTTGCAGGTCTACCAATCTGAATAGCTGTGGCTTTAGTTTTTGGTCTTAATCCTTCTTTATCTAAATGATCATAGTATCTTGAAATCAATTCGGTATTTGGTTTACCTTTATTCCATCTTAACTCTTCACCTTCAAATTTCCCATTATACAAATCAGATAATGTACTTGCACCTTCAGAATTAATGACGGCGATTCGTGGAATTTTTTTAATCCATCCCCAATCATATAATTCCATTAAAGCTTTTCCGCAACTCGAAGTATTTCCTAATGCCCCACCAGGATAAACAATCCAATCAGGTGCTTCCCAATCTAAATATTCTAAAGCTCTAATTGGAATTGTTTTTTGTCCTTCAATTCTAAAAGGATTTATTGAATTTACAGTATATCCCCCATGATTTTGTGCATCATCTAATGATTGTTTTAATGCGTCATCAAAATTCCCGTTAACTTCTAAAATTTGAGCTCCAAATTGATATGCTTGACTGAGTTTTCCTGGTGCTATTTGGCCTGCAGGAATATACACATCACAATTAATTCCCTCATTTGCTGCAAACATTCCAGCAGCAGCAGATGTATTTCCAGTTGATGCACAAACAATTTTTTTTGTACCCACCATTTTGGCATGAGTAACAGCTGTTGCCATACCATTATCTTTGAAGGAACCACTTGGGTTATACCCCTCAGGCTGTAGCCATAAATTGTCATTAGATGTTCCGATAAGTTCTGCAGCCTTTGACATTCTGTATGGTTTTGATAATCTGCCCTCTGCGCCATCTAAAGATACCAAGTATTTTGAACACTCTTCAATATTTTCAGTATCTATTTGACAAAAATTTAGTAATTCTCTAAATCGCCATACTCCACTTTCATTAAAAATATTCCCTTGAGGATTTCTTCGTTTGTAAAAAATTTCCTTTAAACTAGTTGATGGTTTATTTTTATATTTTACATCTAAAAGATGACCGTGTTCACATTGAACATTTGTACTGGTAATTGGGTACTCTAAACCACAATTAGGATCAATACATTTGAGATAAGCGTCATCTTGCATTGTAATTAGACATAATTGGTGATAATTTAAAGCAAATGTGTAATTTTTGTACAACTCAAGCTATTTTTCCTAAACTTTAGATTAGATACAATTCTAAAAATCAGCATGGTTACATATTCTGAACATTTAAAAAAAATACTATTGCTTTTGCTTGACTCTTATAACATTCTTAAAAAATTTGAAGATAAACCAGGAGATCTGGATAATATTAAGAAAGAATTATTGAAAATTAATGGAGTTATGAAAGTGATTACAAATAAAATCGATTCTAATTACAACCATTTATCGGATTTTAAGACATTAAAATCAAAATATCACCATTATTTAGAAAATTATTATTTTGAGAAAGAGATTGAAACCATGGCTCCACTATATTTTGATGATCTGTATAGAATTAAAAATATGAGATTAAAAATATTGGAAGCACTAGAAGCAAAACAAATGATGGAACTTACAGAGGATATAATCGAAAAAATATGACTAGTGGAAAAAAATGTATTCTGTGTGGATGTATGGATCATAAATTATTTGGATGTTCAAGACATATGTCTAAAAAATGCAATTGTTTTAAAAAATAGAATTTATAATAAAATTATTATTTTCGTTTAGGTCCAGATCTCTCATGAAAATTTAAACAGCATTTACATTCTTTTTCAATACATTCAGATTCATTATGATGACCACAAATACCGCATTCACAACTAGACATGGTATTCATTGTTTTATTTAGAATATAATTTATCAGCTGATTTTTTATGAGTTTAAGGTCAAATAGGGTTATTTTTTAGCTTTTGATTTTTTCTTAGGCTTTTCTTTTTCTTGTAACTCTTTTTCTATTTCTACTGCTTTATTGTCTACAGCTTTGATAATCTCTTGAATTAATCCATCAAGATCACTATCTTCTGCATCAGGTTCAACAGTGCCTGCTATTTCATTAATAGTACTTGAAATTTCCGAACTAACATCTTCAAAGCTTTCAGGATCTTCATAGGCAGCATTGTAGAGGTTTTTGAGATTATTTACATGTCCAATAACTTGATCAGTTAATACAATTTTGTAGTCTGTACCGTTGACTTCGAACTCTTTTGAACTCATATCTTATTTTTCAAATTCTTTTGTTTATAATGTTTTTCAGGGATTAAACAATAGAAAAAAAGATTATGAATTACTAGAGTGTAGTTTTCTTATCCCCACTTTTGAGCATATTCTTCTTTAGTGATTGGAACTTTTGATTTACATTTAACACATCTTCGCACTTTATTGTGCTTAGAATATCTCCAAACATGACGTTCACTTTTTTGATGACAATTCATACAGATGCCTATTTTTACTAGTATTTAGAAGTCATCATTTCTCATGGTTTAGAATAATTCTATTTTTTTAGAAATCTGCAACAAATTGATAAATCACAATTGCTCCTATTATCACTCCAACTATTCCACCAAGTATAATTCCATATTTTTTAATAGCTTCATTTTTTTCAAATTTAATACTTGCAACCCTTTTTGCTTCCAAGTGATGTTTTTCACAACGAAGTACCCCCTCATATTCACGATATCCTTTATCATTACATTCTTGACATTTTCTGTCATCCATGATAATTTTTGATATTTTTCTATAATATCTGTGTTCAAAATATGTAATTTTAGAAATTCATATTATTAATTTTCAATTATTGGTGCAGATTTTCACTAAAAATCAATATAATCTAGAGCTGATGCATCACTGATTAATCTAGTATGTCGTGAACCAGTCACATATCCATTTTTAATTTCATCTACGGGAACCCATCTATTTGTTGAAGTATAGTGTCTTTTTTCAGTCAATTCTAATTCTATTGCTTCAATATCAAATTCACCTTCTTCAACTTCTTGTGTTGTAAGATGTTTTACTGTGATGAGTATTTTTGTGACTTTTACTCTATTTCCAAGCTTCCACTGGGTTGGTGCAATCTCGTCAGATACTTCTAAAACTTTGATTTTCATTTGTTTGGAACCAAAGGCGTTATAGCTAATGAGTGATTTTTCATCAGTGAATTCTTCAAAACTAATCCTAGAATTAACTTCAGCATCCGAAACTGATTGCAACAAAGATTCGGTGATTTTATCTGGTGATTCTATTTTGGAATTCTCTTCACTCATCAATAATTAATTAGAGTTTATCCTTAAAAAATGATGTGAATAATGAACCAATTTGAAATTTATCGTTGTTTTGTTTTAAATGGCATAGTACATTCTTCAAGAAATAGCTCTTTTCTTAATCCATCAACACGTGCAAAAAATTTTCCCTCATAGGTACATACACAATCAGTAATTGGTAATGAATCATCCCAAATTTTAAAAAATTCTCTTAATTCCCTACTTTCATATTTTCCAATACCTAATCTTTTTTTTGAGAGAAATTTGAATGCCAAAAGTACTTTTCTTTTTTTATACACATCAAATGTTTTAATCCAATCCAGGCATCGTTCAATTTGATCATAGGGTACTGGAAGTGATGTACTGGTACCTGATTTTGCCTCTATTGTAAAAATAGTACTTTCTTTAGTATTAACTGCCAAGACATCAGGTAATGCAATACTTGGGGAACCTAGTCTAAATGCTCGCCAGTTTTCAGCACTATTGAATCGTTTTACTATGGTATCCTCCCATTGATACCCTCGCTGTCTACGCATTCGTGCAGCCCTTTTATTATTAATATTAGATTTTGTAGTAAGATTTGGTTTTACGAGGGTAACTGTTTTTGTTCTCAATGGCATGTGGTATTCTTATTATATTTAGTAAAGTAGGTAATTACATAATAACTCAATAAAATATTAGAAAAAGGTCATTTGTTTATTCATTTTAAAAATGAAATGTTGAAATTTTTAATATCTAAATAGTTTAAAATATTTTGAATTGTATGTCTGAAATAGTTTTGGAGAGATTATTAGAACAACGAGACGTGTACCTAAATACGTTAAAACATCTTAATTTTCAATTAATAGAAGAGCTTACTCAAAAAGAAGTTGAAAATAATGAAAAATTACAAAAAACAACAATAGAGCAATTAAAAAAAATAGAACAAGAACTAGCTTTTGTTTTATCAAAAAAATCAAAATAGATTACAATGAGTTTATCAAGCCCATAAATTTACAAAATTTATGCTAAATGAAATTATCAAAAATTTAGTCAAAGTGAAACAAGATTTTGCAAAAAAGTATGCAGGACACGCACATATTCAAGAGGTAATCCCATCAATTTCATCAAAACAATTTCCAATAGATGAAGATCATTTAGAAATCATGCATTCTTTTGCTAAAAAAAATCCCATATACTTTAATTCGTATGAACAAAAAATTGCAGGTATTTCTTGTGTTGTGTATGAGGGAGATATCAATGAATATTGGTTAAACAGCATAAAACATGGAACAAGTTGTCAGCCATTTTATCCTACATGGATAATGTCAGCTTATGTATTAGCATCTGTTGCAAAAAAATTAGGATATACAGAACTTGTAGATATTGGTTCTGGAGATGGAAGAATTGCATTTTGTGGAAAGTTTTTAGAATTAAATTCTTTTAGTATTGAGATTGATGATGTATTAGTAGATTTACAAGAAACAATTGTTAAAGATACAAATCATAATTTTAATCCAATCTGTGGAGATGCGTTAGAAATTGATTATTCAAAATTTTCCCTAAAACAAGCCATATTTTTCATCGGAGGTTTACCACAAATGGGGGGAGATATTTTAGCTACAAGTATTATTGAAAAAATAAATTCAAACATTGATCAAAGAAAAAATACAGGGTTAGTGTTTGCAGGAACACATGCTAAAAGAGACTTATCTGGAAATTTACCAAATGGTGGTTGGAGTTCTCTTATTGAAAAACATGATTTGAATGTAATAGACACCATATCGTTACCTACAATTTGGACTTTTGATCAAACTACTGAAACTCCATACATCTATACAAAATTTAACTAACATGAAAAAAATAATCGCCGTTTGAAATTCCACATTTAGAAATTTTTACCATTTGTCCAATTTTTGGAGTATAGGACATTTTTGCCATAATTTTTATATTTTTTTCAAATTCAACAAGGCAAAAATAATCATTATTTTGTTTAGAGAATTCAATAATTTTACCCTCAAAATCACCATTTTTCAAAGAAACAGAACCAAAACAATCATTACAAAACTCAGTAGGAGGCCAAACTGATTTTTTGCAAACCAGACATTCGGGAATCATAAATTTACCTTGAGATAATTCAGTTTCAAAAGTCATTTTTCTAAAACCAAAACTGTTGAGGATGTAGCAGCAGCAGACATGTTGTGAATTAAACCAATGTTTGCATTATCTACTTGTCTTTTACCGGCATCTGATTGAAGTTGTTGTGTAATTTCAATTGTTTGTGAAATACCTGTTGCCCCTAATGGATGTCCAGAACCAATCAGTCCACCTCTAGGATTTATTTTAAAATTATTTGTCTCATATAGTTCATCTACTAAATCTAAACCCTTTCCATAATCAGAAAATCCTAAAGATTCCAATGCAATGGGTTCACAAACTGAAAAAGCATCATGAATTTCTGCAACATCAATATCTTTTGAAGTATGGT
>Ga0209263_1000653_pt1 | contig 21421 bp, 20 predicted proteins | sample SaaInlV_DNA_100m_FD_184684 | JGI IMG/M metagenome (GOLD analysis project Ga0209263, IMG submission 184684) | Marine microbial communities from expanding oxygen minimum zones in the Saanich Inlet - SI075_LV_DNA_100m (SPAdes) (version 2) | ecosystem: Environmental > Aquatic > Marine > Unclassified... | reverse complement strand
GTAAATCAAATGTGAACTCATCCCGTGGGAATGACCCCTATGCAGAGATACCAGATGAAGATACAGACACTTGGTACCGCAATAATTATTCACAAGAAGATATCCCAACAGAATACTTAGATGAGTTTGCAGAAAAGGATAATCCACCTGACCCTAATAATGAAGTATTTGAACCCCGAGAGAATCATAAGGGTAACGCATCAAGGGCTATGTTTTATTTCTTTTCAATGTATAACGATGTTGCTGACACGAACTTTTGGAATGAGCAGAGAGATGTATTATTAGATTGGCATTATTACGATGAAGTAGATGGCTGGGAACTGAACAGAACTTGGGCAATCGCATCCTACCAAGAGAACCAACCCAACCCGTTTATCTTAGACTCTTCACTTGCCCGTAGAATATGGTATATGGATGATGGTGGGACAGACACTTCCAGCACAGACACGATTGAGTACAATATCATCATCAATGAGATAATGCAGAACCCTTCAGCAGTTGCAGATAGTGAAGGAGAATGGTTTGAGATTTACAACAACTCTGATGAAGGAAACTTAGTTTTTAATTATAATGTTACTGAGTTTAGTTTTGATATCTCAGATTCATTTAACGATAGTCTAAATATCAATTTTAATGTTTCTGATACAGTTCAAAGGATTATTTATAAACCTGAAATGAGTTATGCGACAGTATTTGAAGGTGATGGTTTTCTTTGTTTGCAAGGTTGTAAATTTAACATTAAATTTCGTTAATAATAACTTACACATGGAGATAATAAACAATGAAATACTTAAGAATGTTAATGTTGCCTTTGGCTTTGATTTTGGTAGTAAGCTGTGAAGATGATGCAGTAGCTGTTGATTGCGGTGCGTTGAGTACTGCATTAACCGATGCGACTACTGCCTGGACTAATTCAATGGATCTAGATGCTGGTACGTTTGGCGCGACAGAATGTGCAGCGATGGTGGCAGCATATAAAGCTGGTCTTGATGGCGGATGTGCCGGTTACGATCAGGCTGGTTTGGATTTGCTAAATACCACAGACAATGGTTGTGGATAGATAGTTACTTCATTTCAAAACCATAATTAGTATAAAAAAAACCACATTCGTGGTTTTTTTGTTTGTGGGATAATTTGTACATTTGACTATATCAAGGAGTCAGAGATGAAGAATAAGACAGTTCCCGCATATTATACTCTATTTAATACCGGGAATGAGTATTTTGATAAAGGTGACTGTGACAAAGCATTAGATAACTTTGAAAGGTCGCTTGAAATCAGTGAGGAAATTGGTGACAAACATCTAATGGCTAGAAATTGTAATCGTATTGGGGCAGTGCATTCTGATAAAGGTGATTATGAGAAAGCAGAAAAATATATAAAAAAATCTTTGAACCTCCATAAAGAACTTGAAGAAGGAGTGCATGCATCATTAACAACCGCTCACCTTTATCTTTGCTACAAAAATCTTAGTAAAGAATATGATAAAAATGAACTAAATAATTTTATCAAAAATTTCAATATCGATGATATTCCTGATAGAGATAATTATATATTATATGAACTTTTAGGAAATAAGTCTTGCTTAAAAGCTGCATACAATCAAGTTCAAGAAAAAGCAGATACAATGGAAAATGAATTAAAAGAAAAATTCTTAAGCTACCCAATCCCTAAACAAATCATTGAAGAATACAAAAAAGTAATGGACTGAAATCCCACATTCATGGGGTTTTTTGTTTGTGGAATGATGTGTAGATTTAGGTAAATAATTAATGCCTAGAGGAGAAATAAATATCTGTCCAAAATGTAGTAAAGAGAACCCAACATTTGTTCGGTATTGGAATCACCAAGGTGATACAAGAGAGGCTGTAGAATCAGGTAAGATTATCTATGCTGCTTGGGAGCATCGAGATAATAAATACCATGTAGAATGGCACTGTATGGGATGTGACTATGAGTGGGGTGAATCTAATCCAGACAATGGGAGTTATAGAGCGGATTACGTAAAAAACAACTTTTTAGTTACTCCTAAACCAACTTCTTAGTTTTGGATATAAGTATAGTCTTCCCAATGATTAACGGCATCGCATTACTACCCTATAGGCGTATGGCATTTGAGACCTATTGCTGTAATCGCATTCCGCACAAAGTAAATCAAAACAAAGTTCAAGTTTTGTGTTTGTGGGATGTTGTGTATATTTATGTTAATCAATCACTAAGGAGATATTATGTTAAGATTAATTCTACAAATTGCTGTAGTGAGTATTTCCAGTACATTTATTCTTGCAGGCGATGCTGATGATGTAAAAAAATATATTGAGGATGGTTTTACGCATTTAAACAAGATGAAAAATAATCTTAATGATTATTCAAAGGATGGAGCCTTGGAGTTTTGGTCTAGCGGAGGATTACTACAAAAAATATCATCATCAGGACGACCTGAATCATATGATGATGTTAATCTCACCCCTAAACATATTGAAGTTGTGATTTTGGCTCCGGAGAAGGCAGCCGTTGCATTATACTATTCAGAAGGATATCTAAAACCAAAGGGTTCTAAGGCAGTAGACCATTATTTAACACGCGTTAGCCAGACTTTTGTTAAAGAAGATGGTGAATGGAGGACTCGAACATCTCATTGGTCTCCCGTAAAAGGTGGATATGGCACTAGCCAAACTGGTAAGGAGTAGATTGACTCTATAAAAAAGCACCACATCTCGTTGGTTTTTTGTTTGTGGAATGATGGGTAGATTTGAACATATACAGTTAAGGTTTTAATGAAAAAAATACAAACAATTTCTAAATTTTTTCATTTTTAATATATTAATAGTAATTTATTAGATAATTATTAATATTTTTATTAAATAGGTTAAAGTTTTAAATAATTTGTTAGTGTTATTAATTAAGGATTAAAAAAAATGCCGTTATTTTTAGATATTCACAATTTAGTAGATGACTTACCTCCTATAAAGGATATTTTTGAAATGCATAAAGTAGATTTGATAGAGGCATCAAAAATAAATGCAGACGTTCCAAAATACTATATTAACTACGAATCAAACATTGCATTTTGTGTTATAGAGGCAAAATCAAAAGAAGATGCTGAAAAAGTTCATAATAAAACTTTGGCTCCCGATAAGATTATTGAAGTTGACCCGATGATGCTAGATATGTTTCTTGGAGCAGGTAGTGTCAATGAATACGATGCTGCTACCGTTCAGTCTAAAGATGGGGAGTCCCAATTGGATCCAGGGCATAGGATAATTTTATTTACTGATTTAGTAGGCTCAACTGAAATGACCCATAGGTTGGGAGATGAAGATGCTATGACACTTCTTAGAAAACACAATTCAATAATTAGAAATAGTCTAAAGATAAATGACGGTAGGGAGATCAAACACACTGGTGATGGCATCATGGCATCCTTTTTCATTGCGGACAAGGCTCTTGAGTTTTCCAATAGGGTCCAAGAAGATTTTTTTCAATTTAACAAGAAAAATGATTTCCAGGATGACTTAAAGATTAAAATTGGATTGCACTCGGGATTCCCTGTAGAGGAAAATAATGACTTATTTGGTACATCTGTTCAAGTTGCAGCAAGAGTGTGTGATCATGCTGGTGCGAATCAAATTTTGTTAACTCATGATGCAAAAGAGAAATGTAAAAACCACAATTTTGAGCTTCAACATTTAGAAAGCGCTAGGTTTAAAGGTGTTAGTGATGAGGTCAGTCTCTACGAGTTTATCACTAAATTTTAATTTTGATAGAGGTTATTAACACCCTACACTCGTGAGGTTTTTTGTTTGTGGGATTTGTGAGTCTAACTGAGGTATTAATTACTGAAACAATTTACACAAAAGGGTTATATGAAAAATAATAAAGTATGCATTGTAACAGGGGCATCTCGCGGACTTGGGCGTGGAATTTCCCTGGTACTTGCGCAAGAAGAAGGCTGCACGGTGTACGCGACCGCACGGAATGAAGATGCACTGAAGGCTCTTGCAAAAGAGGCGGCTGTCGGAACCAAAGGTGGTGTTGTGAAGGTTTGCACGCTGGATCAAAGTGATGACGCCGCGGTGCAAGATTTTGTGGAGCAGGTGAAGTCGGAAGAGAATCAGGTAGACCTATTGGTGAACAGTGCGTTTTCTGGACTGATTGCCATAGCTCCTCACTTTGGCAAGCCTTTCTGGGAAAGGCCACTCTCTGTTTTTGATGCTTCGCTCAATATTGGCCTCCGCAGTGCCTATGTTATGAGCGCCCTTGTCGCTCCGCTGATGGTCAAGAACAAAGCCGGGCTGATGGTACAGGTTTCTAGTTTTGGGGGAGTTAAATATGTTTTCGACGTTGGGTATGGTGTTGGAAAGGCCGGACTCGACCGCCTTACGACTGACATGGCGGCAGAACTGAAACCGTACAATGTGCATGCTGTGACGTTATACCCCGGAGCCGGTGTCACGGAGGTTACAGCTTTCCCTGGCGGAGAGACTCCTGTGTTTACGGGCCGGGCTGTCGCGGCGCTCCTCAACAAAGCCACAAACGAGGATCATGCGCGAATGAGCGGGAAGGTCGTCCAGACAGCAGAACTCGCTGTCGACTATGGGTTCACCGATGTGAACGGTGGGATGCCAGAAGGTGATTTTTCGGGCGTTGAGGCTGCTAAACTTCAGCGAGAAATAATGTCCAAGCCTTTGATTCAGTACGACATGGATGCAGAACTGCCAGACCCATCCGAAACGAACAACTCCGGTATAGCTGGATTGTTTGCAGGCGCCCAAAACTATAGTGAAAAATGATTAGAGCGATGGACCAATATATGATTCAGGCTGGTGAGTTCAGGCAAGTAAGGAAAATGGTATTGCTGAAATAATGAAGCAATTATTGATATTTATTTTCATGGGAACGTTCGTGATTTCATCATCCTTAAACGAAGATGAAATATCGTTATTTATTGAATCTCGTTATGCAGGAGATGATTCAACTGTTTATTCTATGATTTCTGAAGATTATAAATATTATCATACGCCCTATATTGGATTGGGGATTTTCACAGAATACGTTGATGGGAGTTTGCTCGTAACCGGAATTGTAGATGACTCGCTTCAAACGATGCTCTCAGTAGGTGACCGAATCAGCGAAATAAATGGAAAAGTTGTTTCTATCGAATCACCAACTATTACTGGAAAGGAGAAAGATGTACAAAGCCTAATTGTGACTCGGGATGGAGATTCCACTTTTACCGAATTAAACATTCCATTAATTCAAGTTCAGTACTATCAAAATGATTCTCTTTTTCTTTTTGATATGAAAACTTATGCAGATCAGTGGAGCGAATTCCATGTCGATATTCTTGATATAGTATTTGAAAAAGAGAAGGCATCAGTCTATTATCATTGGGAAGGGTCCAAAACTGAAAATGGACAGGTATTCCATTTTTACGCAATGGAAATGATTCATATTAATAAAAAGACGGACCTAATTTATAAAGTTGAAGGACTTTGGTCAGAGAAGCAATTTAGAGACCAATTTAAATAACCGATTTAATCTCTTTAATCATTTCCGAATGAATTTTCGGATTCGCCACCAATATATTATTATCATAGATAGAATAATCTGATTCATTCATCTGAGTTACGATACACCCCGATTCAGTTGCAATTAAAATTCCTGCTGCTGTATCCCATGGCTTTATGTCAAGCTCCCAAAATCCGTCCACTTTACCAGATGCAACATGACACAAATCAACTGCAGCGGCTCCCAATCGACGAACACCTTGAGTCTTATCCGTAAAGTGTTGAAATAGACGCATATTTCTCTCCCAACGTTCACCATGCTCATATCCAAACCCTGTCACCAAAAGGCTTTTTTCAAGAGAATTTGTTAATGAGCATGAAATGGGTTGACCTTCACACCAAGCGCCTTCATCTTTAATGGCGGTATAAAGTTTGGTATTTGGCATTTCCAACACAACTGCTATCAAGGGTTTGTTTTGAAAAAACAATCCAATAGAAACGGCAAAGCAAGGATAACCATGAACGAAATTTGTTGTCCCATCTAAAGGATCAATGATCCAGAGAAAGTCAGATTGGGATGATTCTTGCTCAGATTCTTCTGCTAATAAACCGTGATCTGGATAGGATGCACGAATAATAGCTTTAATCATTTTTTCAGAAAGATAATCTGTTTCTGTAACTAGATCTGCTTTTCCTTTATATTTAGCTATTCTGGGTTTATCCAGTGCAGCCATAATGATCCGTGAGGCTGCTAGAGCGGCCTCAACTGCAACATTTAAGTAATCTTCATTTTTGATATGGGGCATGCTCCTGAGAGAAATAGTCTTTTGTCATGCCTTTTAATGCACCGGTCAAGAGAACAATTGAAATTAAATTTGGAAAAGTCATGATGCCTAACGCAGCATCACCAAATGCCCAAATGGTTTCCAGCTCTGCAATTCCGCCAATAAAAACAAATGCAACATAAACCCATAAATATGGCATAATTGCTTTTTCACCGAAAAGGTAAACTGCAGATCTGTTTCCATAAAATGACCAAGCGATTGCAGTAGATACCGCAAACAGTAGAACGGAAATTGTGACAATTTTATCACCATAGTCAAAAAGAAAACTCAAGCCTTCTTTAAATGCAAAGGAGGTAAGTAAGCTACTATTTAAAAGTTCTCGTCCTTGGAATATTCCCAACTCCAGAGCTTGTCGAGCTTCTTCAGCAGATGTGGCAGTAATGTTTACAAAAAATTGGGTGTGTTTCCACGCGCCAGTTGAAACAATTACTAATGCCGTCATTGTACAAATAATAAGGGTATCAATAAAAGGTCCCAACATAGCAACTGCACCTTCACGAACTGGATGATTTGTTTTTGCAGTTGAATGAGCAATTGCAGCCGATCCTTGACCCGCTTCATTGGAATATAATCCGCGCTTAATTCCCCATAACATGGTCATAAGAATTCCACCGCCCGTCCCTGCAACCGCAGCAGGTGGATTAAATGCCATTGTAAAAATCAATGAAAAACTTTCAGTTATTTTATCAATATTTGCAATAATAATAAGAGATGCGGCTGTTACGTAAACCAATGCCATAATAGGCGCTAAATATCCAGTAACATTTCCAATTCGATTAATCCCGCCAATAATAACCATGCCCACAACACCAGCCATTACAATGCCATTTATAAATTGTAGGATTGAAACATGAAATCCTGACCAAATTTCATGCTTAAGTGTTAAATAATGCGTATTTCCAATAACGCCAGAAACTTCAGAATATATTTGATCTGAAACTGTGAAGGATTGGATTGCATTTCCAGTAGCAAAAGAACAGATTACAGCAAATGCAGCAAATGCCACTGCCATCCATCGCCAATTCTTCCCCAAAGCATTATCAATAGTATACATAGGACCGCCTGCCGTTTTACCTAATGCATCCATTTCTCGGTACTTTAAGGAAAGGGTACATTCAGCGTATTTCAAAGTCGTACCAAAGAATGCAGTAACCCACATCCAAAAAATAGCACCTGGGCCTCCATAATAAATGGCAGTAGCAACGCCTGCAATATTTCCAATTCCAACGGTAGCCGAAAGAGCCGTAGTCAGTGCTCTAAAATGGTTCAAGTCGCCCTCGTCTTCAGGATTGTCGTAAAGCCCCCGGGTAACATTAATACCATGTTTTAAATATCGAAGTTGTGGAAAACCAAGCCGAATAGTGACATATATCCCCGTTCCAACTAATGCCAAAACCATGAGAGGTACAGCACGCTGACTTGGAAAGGACCACACTGAATCAAAAAAGTGAAGCCCAAATGCGTACATAATAAAAATAATTATTCCGAAGGCAATTAAGCCTGCTTTTTGTCTGTCCATGAATTCTCCGTTGAAGTCAAAAATATTGTGGGGAGTTTAGAGAAAAGTAGGTTTAACAACAAATCGTTATTCTTCCTAATTCAGGATTGTGTACATTATAGGATATGGAAGAGCGATCAAAAAAAACAATCAGAGATAGTTTTTACTTTTTTTCTGCAATTTTTCTAACATTGGGTATTTTTATTGGGATTGAGTTACCAGTTTTTTGGATTCCATTAATAATAACTTTACTTGTATCTATTTTTCTATTTTTCCAGAAATCTGATACTTTTTTTCTTAGTTTAATATCAATACTCATATTTTCCAGTGGTTGGATTATCTCATCAATTAGACTTAATGAGATCAATCAAAATTTAGAAATAATTGATTCACTCCATGAAGAAACTATTACATTTTCTGGAATTATTCAGTCCACAAAAGAAACTGAACATGGTTGGCGATCAGATTGTAAAATTTTACGATTATCTGAATATAAATTCACACGTGATTTTAATTTGTCAGTTTATGGTAAAGGGAAAATCCCAAGTGAAGGTGATACAATTTCATCCAAAGGCGAAATCAAAAAATTAACAGGGAAAAGGAATCCCGGAGATTTTGATTTCCGTTCTCATTTTAGTCGCCAAGGAAATTATGGGCGACTATTTATTGATAAAAAATATGAGAGCCAATTTCATTTTGGCAAATTGCCATTCTTAAAAAAATGGATTCGATTATCTCAAAACTTTGTTCGGAATACACTGAATAAATCAACAGATTCAAAAACATCAGGTTTACTAACAGCACTTCTTTTAGGCGACAAATCCACGATTGACGAAAATATGAAAGAAGATTTTGCAAATACGGGCGTGATTCATGTTTTGGCCGTATCTGGATTACATGTTGGATATATTCTCATTATTTTGACTATTTTCGCCTCCGTAATTCGAATACCTTGGGGTTGGAATAGGCTCGTCATAATAATCGGACTTATTGCATTTTGTGCTCTCACGGGTGGGAAACCCAGTGTTATTCGCGCATCCACCATGGCAGGGTTATATGTGATTACTCCTGTTTTAAACCGACCTGGGAACATTTGGAATATTATCGGATTTTCAGCATGTTTGTTGTTAGCATTCGACCCACTCTACATTATGGGGCTAGGATTTATTTTGAGTTATTCCGCCGTGGTTTCCATTATTTATTTTTATGGGCTTTTTGAAAAACTTTTACCCAAAAAATTGAAGCCATCAACAATCGAGAATTGGTTCTTGAAAAATGTTTGGTCATTATTTTTGGTTTCTTTAAGTGCTCAAATAGGAACATTACCCATAACAGCTGCTTATTTTCACAAAGTTCCCATAATTTCTCTCGTTGCAAATGTAATGATTGTTCCGATTGTTGGAATCATTGTTGTGCTTGGGTTTATGATTCTAGGACTTTCATTTTCGCCATTTTTATCTGAACTAGTGGGTAATGCGGCCTGGTTATTTCAAACAATTATTTCATGGCTTGCTCACTATTTTTCATCTTTTTCATTTTCGACCTTTCCTATTTCACAGATTGGAATCCTAGATGTAGTTCTTTATGGATTATTTATTTTGGGACTATTTTGGATCTTTCAATTGAAATATAGAAGTAAAGGTATTATTACCTTTTTACTTATTACTAATTTGGTAATTTGGGGGAACATCCGAAAACCTGAGACAACTATATTATTTATGGATGTTGGTCAGGGAGATGCTGCTTTAATTATTTTCTCCAATGAACAAACAATGTTGATTGATGCTGGAAACAGAAACAGGAGGGAAGACTGGGGAGAACGAGTTGTCATTCCAGTTTTAAATCATTTTGGAATATCTAAATTAAATTGGACAGTTATGAGTCATCCTCATGCGGATCATATTGGTGGATTGGTTTCGTTGGTTGAATCTATTCCAACAGATACATTATTAGATACATATTCCGGATATGGATCCTGGACTTATAATCATTTAATTGAGAGATATTCTGATTTAGGAACGGTGATAAAAAATCCAAAAGCTGGCGAAACCTTAAATATCAGCCCGATGGAATCCATACAATATTTTGCGCCAGACTCTATTTTTTCTGTTAATCAGCACAATGTAAACAATGCCAGTATTGTTTTTAAATTAAATATTGGGACAAAATCATTTTTGTTTACAGGAGATTTAGAACATGAGGGAGATGACGCACTTGCCAAGTTTGGAGATAATTTAAAAGTGGATATATTAAAAGTAGGACATCATGGGTCTATCACGAGTACCACCGAAAAAGTATTATCAATAATCGAGCCAGAATTAGCTGTGGTTTCCGTCGGGGACGGTAATAAATTTTCACATCCATCCCCCATAGTTATGGACAGATTAATAGACCACAAAATACAAATTCATCGGACAGATTTCTCTGGTGCATTATGGATTCAAAGTGATGGAAAATCATACTGGAAAAAAGAATGGAAATAATAGCAGGTGTAGATGAAGTTGGTCGTGGTCCTTTAGCAGGTCCTGTGGTGGCGGCTGCCGTTATTTTACCAGATAATCACACCATAGTAGGCCTTCGAGATTCTAAAAAACTTTCTAAAATTAAAAGAGAAAAGCTTTTTCCAATCATCCAAGATCAAGCGTTAGGCATTGGAATTGGTGAAGTAGATGTAAAAACCATTGATAAAATTAATATTCGAGAAGCGACATTTAAGGCAATGCAAATCGCTTTAGGCAAACTCCCCATTCGCCCTACAAAAGCTCTTATTGATGGACACCCATTAAAAAGTCAAATTATTCCAAATGAAGGAATAATAGGAGGAGACGACTTAGTGGACTCAATTAAAGCTGCATCCATTATTGCAAAAGTAACTCGAGATAATATGATGGATGAATATGGCAATATTTTTCCAGAATATGGATTTGAAAAACATAAAGGATATGGAACAGAATTTCATATGAATGCATTAAAGCAATATCGGTCAACCCCAATCCATCGTCGGTCTTTTAATCCAGTTAATAAACATATGCCAACCTTTAATTGGCTGTCTGAACAAAAAAGAATCGGTTGGATGGGAGAAAAACTCGCAGCGTTATATTTAAAATCAAAAGGGCTAACAATTCTTGAAATGAATCGGAGTTGTCTTCCTTACGGTGAAATTGATATTATTGCAAAAAATAAAAATGAATTGGTTTTTGTTGAAGTGAAAACAGCCTACAAATCAAATCCGGATTCTCTTGATGAAAAAGTAGATAATATTAAACTGACCAAGATGGGGCATGCGATCCAGCATTACCAAAATCAAGTGGAACAAATTGAAGACTTTCGAATTGATTGTATATCAGTCATTCTGCAAAAAAATAAACCATTTTTTAAACATTTTGAAGGGATTTTACTAGATTGATTCACTAATTTCCCCGGCGAAAAAACCTATATGACTAAACAAAATATAATATCTGAGACTAAGGCGATTGTTTTTATCGTCCTAACCGTATTACTTGTAAAAGTAACTGTGGTGGAAGCCTATATTGTTCCAACTGGCAGCATGGAAAATACAATCATGACAGGTGACTTTCTCATTGGGACTCGATTTGTTTATGGAATGAGAACACCAGACTGGATTGGAGTTCCTTATACAGACATTGGCTTTTTTATTCCCTATATAAAATTCCCCGAATTTAAAAAACCTAAAGTGGGCGATGTCCTAATTTTTAAATATCCACATGACAAATATGTTAAATATGTAAAACGATGTGTGGCTGGGCCGGGAGATACTCTACAGATAGAGCAAAAAAAGTTATTTGTGAATGGAAAAGAAATCCCAATGTGGACACATGGAAAATATTTAACAGCGCCAATGCAAACGCAATATAAGCAACCAGATATTTTCCTTTCATCTGAAACCAATATCAATCGCGATAATCTTGGTCCGATTTATATCCCCAAAACGGGTGATATATTTCCCATAAATTCCGAAACAAACTGGCGCTACCTTTTACCCATGATTCTTATGGAAGGTCATACAGCACGATTGGATAATCATGAAGTTAATTATGAATTCACGCTTCAAGATCCAAATGAACTATATAGACGAAAAGGTAAAACTGAAGTGTATGATGATTATTTTCCAAAAGGTGAATACTTAAATCCCTGGAGCAAAGCAATAAAAGATGATCATTTCCAATTTCTAATAATAGATGGCAAACCTATTAGTGAATGGTCTCAATACGAAATAACTCAAAATTACTTTTGGGCTATGGGTGACAATCGAGATGATAGCTTGGATTCTCGATATTGGGGATTCGTTCCAGAAAACAACATTTTAGGTGAAGCCTTATTCACCTATTTCTCATTGAATTTAGACACTTGGACTCCTAGATGGGATCGAATTGGAACTATGATTCGGTAAATCGTATTGCGTTTATTTCTTTTATTATTCCTTTCATTATCGTCAATTAAATTTTCTTTCTGTCCATCTTATCCTAGGATGGTTATACATTTTTCCTACGACAAACCACGAAATGAAGCCATTAACGAAATTCACCAATTTTTAAAAAATGAAGGATTTTCAGTATTAGAGTTTGCGCCAAAAGATGGATTCATTTTCACAGATTATAAATTATATGATTGGGGGGAAGGTCAAAGACTTATTTCAATATCAGTTTCAATACACGATAAAATGACAATCACAGGCAAAGGAAGAATGGATATTCCCATCTCTGGTTTAGGCGAAACTGAAGATTTATTGAAAATAAAAACATTTGATAAACTGCCCTATAATATTCAGAAAAGGACTTTTCTATCTTTAATTACTCCCTTGGATAGTTTAGGGTATAAAAAATTGGATCATTGGCCTTGAACTTCTTGGTTGCTACGAACCTTTTCTTGTATCAAATTACTGAACTAAATTTTATCGTTTCAGGAATAACTTGTTGAGGATTATGAGTATCGAATTTGAAAGCCAAGATGGTCGAGTAAATTATCTAAATGAAAAATTAGATAATTTATTGACCGGTATAAATGAAAGTTATGGGCAGGACTTGCTCAATGAACTCGTTATTCGTCTGCAAAGAACTATTCTTGATTTCAATGAAGAAATTGAAAGTATTATGGGCGAATTAAAACTTAGTTCCAACCGTCGTAATCAAATCATTCATGAATTGATGGTTGAGAATGAGCCTGTTACACAAAAAAATAATAACGAAGAAAATGATGATACTGAATCCGATTCACCTGAAATGAGTGAATGGGAAAAACGCCTAGAAGGCAAGTAAACGTAGAGGATTGAATGAACGCCAAGGATAAATTTGTATTTGGACTACTCGCTGCACTGATTGTCGGTGCTTTTTATTTCCAGTTTTTAACGGATGAGTTAAATATAAGGATGGATGAACTAAATCTCGCAGATGCCGAACATGTTGATATTGTTCTGAATGAGTTCTCAGACAGTCTTCGTGTTTATAATTTGAGATTCATCGGAAGAGGGAAGCATCTTAGAAAAGCTCAAAAAGATATTGTTGCAAATACTGACTTAATTGAAAAGAACACTGATTCATTAGCATCCATGATTGATGAAGTCAGTTTTAGACTCGATAACTTTAGCAGAGAAACAAAAAAGAATTTTCGAAATGTTAACAACGATATTGATGATTTAGCAACCGACATTAAAGGGACCCTCCGAAAACTAAAACAAGGCATTTCTGATTTAGAACAAGCAACGTCTAGATTAGAAAAAGGACTAAAAGAAATTGAAGATCTTGCCTTAATTCAGAAAGAAAAAGCAGAAGCTGCTGAAGAACAAAATTAGCTTTACTATATAAGAACACCCTCCTAAGTAAAAGGGGGCAGAATTATCGGTCTCCTTTTACTATATAAACTTACTCAATAGTTTATTTCTTCTTAATTTTTGTTATGACTTTTCGTGACAAATTCTCCCAATCCAGTAGCAGACAATCAGCATGAACTTCCAATCCATCAAATTATTGCCAATTATTTTAGGGATAATTCTCATTGCTTCATCAATACTACTAAAAGAGTCCAAGGATTTATCATCTATTCCAGTTCCCACTGAAATTATTCAAAAAAAGAAAGACCGGAAAAAATTCAAAATGGAACGGAATGCTTGGATGGAAAATATGCACCGTGCTGATCCGGAGACTGATTGGAAATCAATGGACAAAAATACACGCGAAACTAAAATTAATGAAATAAATAATTTTAGAAAATCATTACAACTTAAAGGACTATTATCTCGAAATGTAAACTTTCAGGAAACAATATCATCTTTTCGGGATGTGCCAGGACAATGGATTGAGAGAGGAAGCAATAATCTAGCTGGACGAATTAGAACAACGGATGTTGATTTTGAAAATGATCTAATTTACTGTGCTTCAAGCGGTGGGAATATTTGGCGAGGAAACCTAGATGGAACCAATTGGGAATCTCTCAACGATTATTTTCAAATAAAAGGAATCCATTATTTAAAACGAATAGAGAATAATGGGTTAAATCGATTATTAATGGTGAATGGGAAACAATGTTATCGTTCTGATAATGATGCTCTAATTATTGATGAGGCAGAAGGACTTTCTTCATTTCAGGATTGGGGATGGATTTTTCGAACAGTTATTGATAACTCACTACAACATTCGATTTATTTGGGCGTTATTGAATGGGATTATTCAGTATGGACCCATCTTCCTGCTATATACAAATCAACGGACGGTGGCAGTTCCTTTACTAAAATTGTTGAGTTGACTGCTGCAAATGGATTTTCTGTAGGTTCAAGTCATTTTGATATATGGGCTTCGCCATCCGTTGGCGGTGGTATTTATGTTATGAATAATGGAAAGTGCTATTTACTTACCGAGAATGATAATTTAAATCTCATTGGAGAATTCACCCCAACAGAATCAGGAAATAATATACTTATTGGTGGCGTAAATGGTACTCAGACATTTTTACATTCTCGAGTAGGTGGGCAATTATATTCATCATTAGATGGCGGACTTAATTGGATTGCAAAAGGAGATTTGCCATCTGGAACTTTCACTATCAACAGTTTTGAATGTTCACCAAATAATCCAACTAAACTCGTAATTGGAACCTTAGATGGATATACAACCAGTAATGGTGGCAATACTTGGACAATAATCAATTATTGGTATGAATATTATAATTCTCCTGAAACTAAGTTGCACGCTGATTTGCCAGAATTCAGTTACTACATTAACCCAAGTACCGACCAAGAATTCCAACTTATTTCAACCGATGGCGGGCTATATATTTCTTATGATCAATTTGAAACTGTACAGAATATTTCTTTGAGTGGTTTGGGCGTGAGTCAATATTATTCCACTTATACAGCTCGGAATGCACCACATCATGTGTATGCTGGAAGCCAAGACCAAGGATTTCAGCGGCATATCACTGATGGAGCTTATGGAGATGGAGCTTTAGATTTTGAGCAAGTTATTAGTGGAGATTATGGACATATTATTTCTGGAAATGGCGGTACGAGTCTTTGGACAGATTATCCGGGATTTGCCATGCATTATCCTGATGCAGCGAATTCAAATACAATGTCAACTTGGGACTTTCAAGGCAGTGGGTACTTATGGTTACCACCTTTAATGATAGATCCTTTTCAAGCAAATGTTGCGTATGTTGGCGGTGGTGGAATAAATACAACGAATAATATGATTAAAATGACCTATTCAAATAATCAAATAGATGCGGAAGATATGAATTTTTCTTTTGATTCGAAAATTTCCGCCATGGCTTGGAGTCCAGTATCATTTTATAGATGGTACGTTTCAACCGAAGATGGACATTTTTATTATTCAAATAATTTGGGTCAATCATTCACTGAAACTTCCAGTTTTAGCGGTCCAGGTTCACATTATTTTTATGGAAGTACTATTTTACCTTCTCCTATCGATAATCAACGAATTTATATTGGTGGAAGTGGATATTCAAATCCCGCAGTCTATCTGAGTACGGATGGGGGTGAGACCTTCTCCGCATTTGATAATGGTCTACCTAATACCTTAGTCTATGAATTAGTTTCATTACCGGATGAATCTATGATTTTTGCTGCAACAGAACTTGGTCCTTACTATTATTCCACAGATAACGGAGAATGGGCTGATTTAGCTGATAATAATGCACCAGATCAAACATATTGGACTGTGGACTATATTCCCGAAATAAATACAGTTAGATTTGGAACATATGGACGGGGAATTTGGGATTATACATTTGATTATAATCCTGTCATGATAGCAGGCGACCTCAACCAAGATCAATTTGTAAATATCCAAGATTTAATTTTACTGGTGAGTTTAATAATTAATAATGATCCTATGACTGATTTTCAGTTGGATGTTGGAGATTTGAATTCTGACAACCTAATTGATATTTCTGATATTATTCATCTTGCAGATATACTTGCTGGTTAATGATGAATAAAAAATTCCTGATCATTTTATATTTTATTTTTTTATTCTCATTCGGGTCAATAGGATTTTACATTTTAGGTGGTGAAGAGTGGTCCTGGATAGATAGTATATATATGACCGTTATCACTTTATCCACGGTTGGATTTGGTGAAGTTCATCCTTTAACAGACTCAGCTAAAATTCTATCTATTCTTATTATTATTTTTGGGGTTACGGGAATTGGCGTTCTCATTCGCACATTTAAAGAAGAATTTATTCAAATTGACTTATTTCGGAAAAATAAAATGATGAAAACTATTTCAAAATTAAAAAACCATTTTGTGATTTGTGGGTATGGCCGAATGGGCGCCGTGATTGCAAAAGAATTAAACGATAAAAATCTTGATTTTGTTATTATTGAGATTAATGATCAAAAAGCGGAGCTTATTCGTTCAAAAGGTTGGTTTTGTGTTCATGGCGACGCTACGGCAGAAGACACACTTACAGCAGCACGTATCGATAATGCATCAGGCGTTTCTATTGTATTAGATACAGATCAGGAAAATTTATTTGTAACCATGTCCATGAAAACATTGAATCCCGATTTGTTTATACTAAGTCGATGCTCATTAGAAGATAATATGGCAAAATTGATCCGAGCAGGCGCAAATAAAGTAATAAATCCTTATACAGCAGGTGGACATAGAATGGCTGAAATTCTATCAAAACCACAAGTTGAAGATTCAATATCAGTCATTTCTCCAAAACACGCGGAAATGAATTTAACTCTTGATGAAATTTCTCTAAAAAATTTAAATCACTATGATGGTGTTCCAATCAAAGAATCCAAATTACGAGAAGAATTCGATGTGATGATTGTGGGTATTATAAAGAGTACAGGTGAATCAATCATAAATCCGAAACCAGATACAATATTAAATACAACAGATACGGTACTATTAATGGGGGACGTAGTGAACATGGACAAATTCAAAGAGAGTCTCCCCTCATAAAGATTGCGTATAATTTATATTATGTATAATAGGAACACAACAAAGAGATAGTACTCTTTAACGTAAAACAAAATTAATAATTCTATTTTTAATATAAATAACCTTAATAATCGTTTTCTCATATAAATATTTACTCAATTTTGGATCATTCTTAATTGATAATTCTATTTCTATTTGAGATTCTTCATTTGCGATATGAATTTTTCCGCGGGTTTTTCCGTTGAATTGAATTGCAATTTCAATTTTATCTTCTAATATTTTAGTTTTATCGTATATTGGCCAATCAGAATTGGTAATGATTTTATATCCTAACATTTGATTTAATTCTTCAGATAAGTGTGGCGCAAAAGGATTTAGAATCAGTAAAAATTGATGCAAAACAGATTTATCCAATTTTTCCAGTTTTGTTAAATGATTCACAAAAATCATTAATTGCGATACAGATGTATTAAATCTTAAGTCTGATAAATCTTCTGTGACTTTTTTAATAGATTGATGCAAAATCTTAATTGTTTCATCTGACGCGCAATTTTCTTGAATTCTTGACGGATCTTCAGTAAAAAGTTTCCATACTTTCTGGACAAAACGATAACATCCTTGTAATCCAGTGGTGCTCCATGGTTTAGATTTCTCTAAGGGCCCCATAAACATCTCATATAGCCTAAAACTGTCTGCGCCATACTCCTGAACCACATCATCAGGGTTGACCACATTTCCACGTGATTTGCTCATTTTTTGGCCATCTTCACCCTGTATCATTCCTTGATTGAATAATTTTTGAAATGGCTCCCGAGTTGAGACTAAGCCTAGATCATGAAGTACATGGTGCCAAAAACGTGAATAAAGTAAATGGAGTACCGCATGCTCCACCCCACCTACATAAAGATCTACGGGCATCCAATATGATTCTGCTTCCTTACTCCATGATTGTGCTTCATTTAATGGATCAACAAAACGTAAATAATACCAACAGGATCCAGCCCACTGGGGCATAGTATTCGTTTCTCGTTTACCTTCGGGAGCATTGACCCAATCATCAATATTGGCTAAAGGGGATTCGCCTGTGCCGGCAGGCTCATATTTTTCAACTTGCGGCAATGTTAATGGCAGGTCTGATTCATTAACCGCAATAATGCTACCATCAGGTTTATGTACAACAGGAATGGGTTCTCCCCAATATCTTTGGCGGGAAAATAGCCAATCTCTCAACTTATATTGTATGGTTGCTTCTCCCTTCTCGCTGCGTTTCAACCATTCAATTGTTGATTGAATTGCATTCGCTACTTTTTGTCCATTCAAGTCTAATCCATCATCATTAGATGAATTGATCAATAAGCCATCTATATTATCGGTATATGCATTTTCTGTAATATCACCGCCGGACACAACTTCAACTATTGGTAAATCATATTCTTTTGCAAATTCATAATCACGTTGATCATGTCCAGGGACGGCCATAATTGCGCCCGTTCCATAACTCATGAGCACATAATCTGCAACCCAGATTGGTACTTCTTCACCATTAACAGGATTAATGGCATAAGCGTCTAAAGGAACACCGGTTTTTTCTTTATTTAGCTCCCCTCTGTCCATATCGCTTTTTTTCTGGGAAGCTTCTGTATAAGATATAACAGCAGATTTTTGTCCACTTGATACGAGTTTTTCAACCAAAGGATGTTCAGGCGCCAAAACCATATACGTAGCACCGAAAAGTGTGTCTGGGCGTGTTGTATATATTGTTATTGCTTGATTTATTGATGGTAAATTAAAGTGTATATTTGCACCTTCTGATTTTCCAATCCAGTTACGTTGCAGGTCTTTTACGCTTTCAGGCCAATCTAAATCATTCAAGCCATTCAATAATGATTCAGCATAATCTGTAATTTTGAGCATCCATTGGCGCATGGGCTGCTGAATAACAGGATGTCCACCTATTTCTGATTTCCCATCAATAACTTCTTCGTTTGCCAATACAGCTTTTAATTCAGGACACCAGTTGACAGGAACCTTTGCTTCGTACGCCAATCCTTTATTATAAAGTTGTAAAAAGATCCACTGGGTCCACTTATAATACTTTTCGTCGGTGGTATTGATTTCTCTGTCCCAGTCGTAAGAGAATCCCAACATTTTGATCTGTCGCATGAAATTCTTAATATTCTCTTCGGTAGTTTTCTTGGGATGCTTACCAGTCTTGATGGCGTATTGTTCTGCCGGAAGGCCAAATGCGTCCCAACCCATAGGGTGCAATACATTAAATCCTTGGAGTCTTTTAAACCGTGAATAAATGTCCGTAGCTGTGTAACCCAAGGGATGCCCCACATGAAGTCCAGCTCCGGATGGATAAGGAAACATGTCCAAGACGTAAACTTTTTCTTTTTCTAGGTCAATTTCGGCCTTGAAAGTTTTATGTTCCGCCCAATATTTTTGCCACTTGGCTTCGAGTTTTAAATGGTCGTATTGCATAAAAAATGGGGTGAAAAATTACTTCATCACCCCATGAAATTAAATAGGTCTTTCTTGAAATTAAAACATAAATGATACACCTAAAGTGATATTTTTATCATTCATATCATATAAGTTGGCAATTCCTTTATTTGTATTTCTTGCTGGATCGTATCTACTATTGTATTTATCGGTATAACTAAAATCAATAGTAACGGCTTCATTGAATGTTGCTATTGTAATCTTAAGTTCATTCTCTAATAGAAAATCTTCCCAATCATCCATCTTCGGTTTGAAATAAAAACGATAATCAAATACTACATTATTATCAAAAAGTTTAAGTTTTATTTTTGGTCTGATCGAATGCCGCCAAAATTTTTGTTCGCCACCTAAATTAACTGAATCAGTAACTACATGATACTCACCAGCTAATGTAGAGTCTGTATAATAGTAATCAGCATATACTAAAATAGAGTCTGTATAAACATAAAATTCATCATATTCACCATCACCATCCGTATCATATGCAACATCAATGTCATCTTCATCAAGACCGTAATAATAATAATAATAATCATCATAAAAATTTGTAGAATCAGTAAATGAGTATTCACCCCACCAAGTTGAATCAGTATAATTATAAAAATCAAAAGCAGTTGAATCGGTATATCCAAAAAATGGTTCATATTCTTCAGTCTCATACAACAACGCATAACTAACAGACAGCCACTTAAGTAATCCCAGTTTAGCGCCTACACCATAATTGATCCTATTATTGAGACCAATGGTCTTATCAAAAGAATTTTGGAAGAACAAAAAAGGAGAAATTTGTTGGTTGGCCCAGAGATCAAACTGGGATGTTAAGGATTGCTCATCAGTAAATGATTCGCCGTCAAATTTATCGTCACTTCGAGAAAAATTGATACTGAATTCAGTGTCGGTTAAGGGACCTACATTACCGAGGACACTAAAGCTAAATCCGTAATACAGGGATAAAAAGTCAGTATTCCCTTTATCCTGAGAATAACTGATATCCACACTCGTGTTCATTTCATTGCCAGCTTCTTCTTCATAGTCAGTTGTGTCTGCATCTTGTCCGAAAATGGGCATGATTGATACTAATAAAATTATTATTATCGTCTTCATAGAGTTAAACATCATTTTTTTCCTTGGTTTGATAAGTGCAATTATAATTGAAATTTAGAAAATAAAAAAGGGTACGATTAACGTACCCTTTTTTATTTTATTCAAGAATTAGAATAAGGTTATTTAGCGCCTTTGAACTTAGAGAAGAAACCTTTCTTCTTCTTCTTACCTTTTTTGGAAATCTTCTTTCCTTTTTTCTTTTTCTTTTTGATTTCTGCACTGGCAAAAACAGCATCGTCGCTGCCTTTTTTAATAGCAAATTCAATTTGATCAGCTTTAACTGTTGTTTTAGCTGGTAGAACTGCTACTAGTGATAAGATTACCAGAGTAGAAATGACTGATTTGAAAATTCGAGTCATAATACTCTCCTTTTTATTTTGTTAGGTATACCAATACTTGCCAAAATTGTTTGACTAGTCGGGCAGAATCTATTTTCGAAGGTCTATATAAGTCAAGAGAATTAATCTTTTAAACTTTCGTGATGTGGCATACGTCACAAACGGTTTAATTCCACTATTTCACATGC
>Ga0209263_1000629_pt1 | contig 21962 bp, 14 predicted proteins | sample SaaInlV_DNA_100m_FD_184684 | JGI IMG/M metagenome (GOLD analysis project Ga0209263, IMG submission 184684) | Marine microbial communities from expanding oxygen minimum zones in the Saanich Inlet - SI075_LV_DNA_100m (SPAdes) (version 2) | ecosystem: Environmental > Aquatic > Marine > Unclassified... | reverse complement strand
TTAAGGGGCGCTCCACTTTACAATCCTTCCACTAAAGTTGTAACACCTTGACCAACGCCAACGCATAGAGTTGCCAAGCCATATTTTGTATCTCTTTTTTTCATTTCATGGATAAGCGTAGTCAAGATGCGAGCTCCAGAACAGCCCAAAGGATGCCCTAAAGCAATAGCGCCGCCATTCACATTGGTAATGTCCGGATTCATATTCAATTTTTGCATAACTCCAATAGATTGAGATGCAAACGCTTCATTAAGTTCAATGAGTCCAATATCATCTAAAGTTAGATTAAATCGTTTTAGTAATTTTTCAGTAGATGGAACAGGGCCATATCCCATAACCCCAGGATCTACGCCAGCAACAGCAGATCCAACCCAGCGTGCCATGGGTATTAAGCCAAGTTCATCTGCTTTGTCACGACTCATGAGTAAGACAGCAGCCGCACCATCATTTATTCCGCTAGAATTGCCGGCAGTGACAGTTCCATTTTTTCGGAAAATCGGCTTAAGTAATGACAACTTTTCTAAAGTAAGATCAATTGAATATTCATTATTTTCATTTTTATATCTCGGGTGTTCATCTGTGTCCACAATCAATGGATTACCTTTTCGTTGGGGAACCAATATTGGCCAGATCTCATCTTTAAATTTCCCCTGATTAATTGCATTAATAGCTTTTTGTTGACTCTCTAAGGCAAACTTATCTTGAAATTCCCGAGAAATTCCCAAATCATCTGCGATCTTTTCAGCCGTTTCGCCCAAACTAACGATCGGATACATTGCATCCATTTTTGGATTTTCGAATCGCCATCCAACCGTGGAATCAAAAATGGTTCTATGGCCTAATTTTAACTGGGTGGAAGGTCGCGGCATGACCAGTGGTGCTCGGCTCATACTTTCCACACCACTCCCAATAAAAATATCACCTTCTCCAGCAATAATGGCTTTGGCTGCTTGGTTTACTGCTTCTAACCCAGATGAACAATTACGGTTGACGGTTACGCCGCCAACTTCTAATGGAAATCCAGCCAACAGGACGGCCATGCGTGCCACATCTCGATTGTCTTCACCGGCTTGATTTCCGCATCCTGCATAGACATCTTCAATTAAAGCTGGATCGATCCCTGTACGTTTAATAAGTCCTTTTAGAACATCTGCAAGAAGGTCATCGGGACGAATAGATGATAGACTTCCACCAACACGACCAATTGGTGATCTTACGGCATCAATAATTACGACTTCTTTCATAGGGATTAATTTAGTGATGATAGAAATTCATCCATGCGATTTAAAAATAAATTTGTTTTCGGATGGTGGTCATTCATCATAGCAGTTGGATTAATGCCTGAATTAAAGGACTTTAAAATTAATTCAGCTTTTTCGTCAGTTTCCATGTCTAAATAACTGGTAGAGATTCGCAAACAAAGTTCATCGGGATCATCCCCAAAGGCTACTCCTGGCAAAGTCGCTATTTCATATGTTTCTAATAAATGGTTTGCTAAATCCTCGCAGGAGCCAATCCCCATCATAGCCAATACACCGCCATAATTCTTGAAGGAAATATAAATATAAAAGGCACCCGTTGGTTTCGGACATGAGAGCCCAAGCGCCTTCAAATGATCATACACATAATGGGTTCTTATTTGATGAATCTTTGTGCAAGTATGGATATAGGATTCAATTTCAGGATTTGCACTGAATGCAGTTTCGGCCACGATTTGGATGGGGGCTGGAACACACGACCAAATGCTTCCTGCGATTAAGTTGAAATTATTGACCAATCCTTGTCCAAACGCGTTATCTGGAACAATGGCAATTCCCACACGCCAACCGCCTAAGGACAAATGTTTACTTAATCCACCAAAGACGATAGTTTTTTCAGGATAGGTGGAGGAAGGGGATGTATGGGTATTCTCGTTGTGGGTTATTAAACTGTAAATCTCATCACTTAAGATTACCAAATTATTTTCTTTGGCCCAGTCGGTCACCATATTTAAATCATTGGAAGAATATGAATTACCAATGGGATTATTTGGAGAATTCAATATTAGGATTTTTGGGTTTTGCCCATTTTTTTTTGCTGCGTGATACGCAAGATGAATGGTGTCTAAATCCAAACTGTATTCATGGTCACGGTCTAAGTTGAACTGAATGACGCTTTTGCCGCAGAGTGCTGCCATGGATGTATATGAAACCCAGGATGGTTTGGGGAGAAGGATGTTTCCTTCCAAGGATTGGATCATAGAGTATAGCAGAGATTTACTTCCCACGCCGACAAGAATTTGGTTTGCAGATAAGGTTCTTGATAATTTTTTTGAATAATATTTGGCAATAATATTTTTAAGTTTTTCAGTGCCGGTTGATGGGAGATAACTTCGATTCGATGCACCTTTTGCCAATGCATTTTTCAATAGGGGATGAGTTGGGAATCTTGATTCACCAAATCCAAGGTGTAAAACATCTTTCCCCTCATTCCACAAGGATTGGATCTTTTCGTTTAGGACGAGTGTTGGTGATGTTTTAGCCGATGACATTTTGTGGGTTAATACTTGAATAATTGTACAATTATCGGCAAAAAAATAAGCTTAAATAAAATTAAATAAAATCACGAAGTTACACAATATCATTCAAATATTTCATAGTGTTTATATAGTGTATTTATACTATATAGGTGTTTGGAATCAAATTAAAAATCCCAAACTCAGAAAATAACTTTAGTCTAAAGACCAATAAAATAGTTTAACTTATAATTATTTATTTTCAGTTGTTGTAATTTATAAATCAAAAATGAATAGAATTCTTAAAAAATACGATATCTATTTAATGGTTTTATTTTTACACAATTTTACGAGGTTGAAACGATGCTGAACTTGATAAAGATTTGAGAATAGTTTGATTAAATACATCATATTAATTATTTAAATTAATGGTGAGTTTTCATGGTTAGATATTAATCAACTAACAGATCGAGTTGAGTTAGATGAGACTTCGAAAAGTTTTTATTAAAAGAATTTTAGCCCTTCATTGGAAAATTATTTTGCCGCAATAACAACTGTGAATATAAAATTAAAGGAATATATATGGGAAAAGTATTATTGGTCGGAACAGGAGATGTTGGTAAACATTTACTAGAATTTGCGGTTAGAGATCAATCTAATTTGGAATGGATTGTAGGTGATGTGGATGAAGAAAGAGCTCGTTGGGCATGCAATAATGCTGAAATAGGAGCGGCTCATCATGGCAAGCATCCAAAAATTAAAGCCATACAGATTGATCTTTTTGACGGTGAAAGAACAACCGAACTGATCCAAAAAGAAAAACCAGATGCGATTATAAATTGTACAGTATTACATACTTGGCATCTCATTAGTCAATTACCAGATGCGCTCTATTCAAAAATAAGTTCTGCTGGTTTGGGAGCATGGTTACCTTGCCAATTAGCTCTGGGGTTAAACCTTGCAAAATCAATTCAAGATTCGGGGTCATCTCCTTATTTTATTAACACATCTCTCTCATGTTTAACCAATCCTGTTATGGGAAAGGTTGGTCTGGCGCCCACTATAGGGATTGGGAATGTGGATCTCATCGCACCAGCAGTTTTAACCTATGTGGCTCAACAAAAAAGGATTGATCGATCTAGAGTTGAAACCATTCAAGTATGTCACCATCAACATTGGGTTTTCCCCAGGGAAGCTGGTTATCAGCCCGGCGCACCTTATTTTCTTAAAATCCTTATTGATGATGAAGATGTTACATCTGAATTTGATACAGATGAGGTTATGTTTGAATCCGTAAAATTATATGCACCGGGAATTGGATTTACAACCGTATCTGCATCTTCAGCCTTAAAAAACTTGAAAGCTTTGTTATTTGATCAAAACCTTCGGACACATTCTCCCGGACCAAACGGATTACCCGGAGGCTATCCAGTTTTATTAAATGCGAAAGGCGCTGAGGTTGTGCTTCCACTCGAGATCACTTTAGACGAAGCGATTAAAATGAATGAGCAATCAGGGAAACTAGATTCCATTGAAGAAATAAAGGATGATGGAACAGTTATTTTTACAGATTATGCATACGAGATTATGAAGGACACACTTGGTTTTGACTGCAGATCTTTTTCTGCTTGGGAATCCAAAGAATTGGCTTTTGAACAAATGGCATGTTTTAAACAGTTAGCAGAAAAATATATCAATTAACAGGATCCTAAAACAAATCCACATATTTTAAACCACTCCCAGTAATAAATAAAACGATTCGATCATTAGGTTTAATTATCCCACGATCTAATAATTTTGGGAGTGCTGCCACCGTTGCGCCACCCTCAGGTGCTGAAAAAATACCTTCAGATGATCCTATTTGTTTCGTGCCAGTCATCAATTCATTATCTGTAACGGATAAAGCAACACCCTCACTTTGTCTTATAGAATTCAAAATAAGAAAATCACCAACTGCAGATGGAACTCGTAATCCCAAAGCTGAAGTTTTCGGATTTTGAAATGGCTGCGCACAGTCCAATCCTTGGTCAAATGCATCAACTATGGGTGAGCAGCCTTTAGCCTGAACTGATATCATTTTTGGTCGATGTGAGCCAATCCATCCCATAGTCTCCATTTCATCAAATGCTTTCCACATACCGATCAATCCCGTTCCTCCGCCAGTTGGATAAATGATCACATCAGGTAAGTCCCAATTAAATTGTTCGGCCAATTCATAGCCCATTGTTTTCTTTCCTTCTACGCGGTAAGGTTCTTTCAATGTTGATATATCAAACCATCCTTCTTTTTCTTTACGCTCACCAACAATTTTTCCACAATCGCTAATTAAGCCATCAATCATTTCTACATGGGCACCGTATTGGTCACATTCTACCTGGAATGCTTTTGGTGTATCATTTGGCATGAATATAAAAGCTTCTTGTCCTGCTTTTGCGGCATAAGCGGCTGCAGAACCGCCGGCATTTCCTGCCGTAGGAATTGCAATATTTTTTAAATGAAATTCCTTTGCTTTGGAGATTGCAACGCTCATTCCGCGATCTTTGAATGAACCGGTTGGATTAATTGATTCATTTTTCAAATAAAGATTTGAGAACCCCAATGATCCACCTAATCGATTTGCCTGAACCAATGGTGTCCAACCTTCCCCAAGAGAGATTATGTTTTCTTTAAATTCTACCGGCATTATTTCACGATACCGCCACATGTTTGATTCACGACTTTTCAGGTCTCTTTTATGTAAAATAGATTTAGCTTTTTCTAAATCATATTGCGGAAAGAGAGGAAGAGTACAACAGGGACTCAAATTATAAATATCGGTTTTAGAATACTTAATGTTGCATTTTGAGCATTTTAAATGAGAAAAAGTAGAATTAGTTTTTTGTGTCATTCTCGGGTAGTAAACTATGTGGTGAAGATGCTGATATCAAGGCTCGTGCCAAGACCTTTGTTGAATCAATGATTGGAACACCATTCACGTTTTGTTCGGTCACGGCCAGAGGAATCTCAGTACAACCTAAAATCACTGCTTCTGCTCCATTATTTATTAAATGATCAATTCCTGAGGACAGATCATTTTTGGCTTGTTCAGTTACAGGGTTTGAAAAAGCCTTTACTCCATAAGTTTTACTGTAAATTGCTGGATCAATTGTGGAATTTTGAATTTCACTTGATACTTTTAACTCTGTTAATCCATATCTTGCCAAGGCATTCTGGTAAACATTCGAAATAGAAGTTCCTGCAGTGGATAAAACTCCAATCTTTTTAAAAGACGGGTATTCGTTTTTTAAAAAATTTGCGACCTGGCGAATCATATGAATAAATTTTATTTCAGTTGGAATATGATTTAAGATCTCATTAAAAATGAGATCAGCATGGGCAGTGTTACAAGGCATGCCTATGACTGTGGCGCCCTGTGCATATAATTTGTGTATGACTTTTGAAATAGCTATGGCTGGATTCTCAGTTGATTCACCCATAAGGAATTCTGTTCGATCTGCAATAGTATGGGGACTAGATAACATAGAAACCGGAATATGGTCTTGATCAGTTTTGGCATTAGTTTCATCAAATATTTTTTTTACCAAATCGAGCCCTGCATAGGGCCCCATACCCCCAACAACACCAATCATCTTTTTATCTTCTGAATTCATTTTAATCTATATCATTCCCAGCCATGTCATTGTGAGTGAAACGTGTCAATCTCAGGTGCTTTTGCACAAATTTTGTTCCGATGAAGAAATTCCACCGATAAACGCGATTACTTCGTCTCTGCTATCCTGCGGATTCTCGTAATGACATATTAGGGGTTAATTTAATAAAATAAACTAATAATAATGTCATATTGAGCTCGACAAAATTTCAGTTATTTCATTCTTTGTCAGTCTCAATATGACTATGGAAAGTTAAGTTTGTAAACAAAAAAGGCGGTGATTTTTCACCGCCTTTTCTATCATTACTTCAAGAAATTAGAAGTTATATGTTAATCGTGTAAACATCATACCACCGTGGTATCCAAGAGGAGAACGACGAGGGTAAGGCATTCCTTGACCAGCACGTGTGTCAATCTGTGTTGGAAATTGGTTCAATGCATTATTAGCACCGATCACAAGTGATAGGTTATCGCTTATGCGGTAATCTATCTCAACATCCATAAACATAGCAGCTTCAATCTTATCTTTAGTGTTTACAGCTTCATCTTCAGAATAAGTTCCGCGTTCATCCCAAGATTCGCCATAGTAATTAATACGAACCATAGCTGAGAGTGCATCACTAAAAGTATGTGTAACATTTAATACCATTTTATCTTGCGGTAGATTGAGTTCAAGATTATTAACAGTACCGTCAGAAACTGGATTTAATAAAGTATCAAGACCAGCTTCTGTTTTACCTGGTACTTGATATTGCCCTGTTACTTCAGTTTCATTATGGTTTAGGGCCAGTCTTACATTGGTACTGCCCATGGTGTAGTCTGCAACCAAATCAAATCCGGATGTTTTAGTATCCAAGGCATTAGAATAAAATGCTAACTCTGTATATTCTGTTACAACGCCTTCAGGAACTGTTAAAGCACGTGATTTAATTATCTTATTCGCAATATCTACTTGATAATAATCGAATGACAGATTAAGACCGCTGAGCATGCTTGTTGTAAAACCAGCACTAATATTTGTGGCATCTTCAGGAACTAGCGCTGCACCACCCATTGATGCTGCAACAGGATCGGTTGGCCTAACCGTCCCTTCAAGGACTTGCATTCCAGTCACACCGTCAAAGGAAGTAGTAACACCTGTGTAATTGGATTGTCCTGGCGTTGGCGCTCTGAAACCAGTAGAATATCCACCACGTAACGTTGCGAGATTGCCAATAGAATATCGTCCTGCAACTTTAAAATCGGATGTTGTATTACCATCAGAATAGTCTTCTATCCTAAATGCTGCCTGAACTAATAGATCACCCATATCATATTCAGTATCAACATAGTATGCTGTATTCGTTCTTGCAAATTCACCTGCTTCATTCGAACTAGTACCTTTCATTCCATTCGCAGCTAAACCAGGAGTGGTATATCCATAGTTCACGTCTGTCCCAGCTGAATCATAGGTTAACGTATGAACTAATGCCCAAGGTCCAGCCATCCAGGCTTCCTTTTGGCCAACATACATGGTGTATTTTTCTTCTCTCCATTCAGTACCAAATGCCAGACTTAGATCACCCATTGGATAAGTAAAGTCTGCATTGAAGTTTGTTTCTTCCTGCTGGAGGTCACCAATTTCAAAGTTATGAGGTGAATTTGGTCCCCAAGATAAATTCAATGAATTACGTAAGTAGTAATGAAGATAGTTAGAACCATAGCTGCTGCTAAAATCATAGCCTAAACCAAAAAGGTCATCTCCTTCTACACCAAGTACAGAACTAAAGTCATTTCCATGTCCTTCTAATCGAGGTGTAAAACCTAAAGGATAGGTATCGCCCCAGGAAAAGTCACCTCCTGTAGGATCATTTGGATCTAGTGGGACTGTTGTTAATGCACCGGATTTACCTGCGCCACGTAAGAAAAAACTATACTCACCGTAAGTATCTGCATAGTTACCAAATGAATAAGCATTTACTCCGTCGGCAATTTCTAGCCCGGCATTCCATACTGAACGGAAACCATTATTTTCGGGTCGGCCCCAGTTCATTGCTGTTTGCCATTCATCAGTGTTGTCAGTTGGGCTAGATTTAACATATTTCCATTCGTCATCTTTAGTAATCCCTGTGGCATCCCATCCTTTATATCCATCCGATGCATCCCCATGTTGGAATCCACGTGAGAGTTCAGGACGAACTGAGTATTCTGCACTAATGTTTAAAAAACCATTATCTGAAAGTGGAAGACCCCAGTTCATGGCTGCAGTAATATCTCTTTCACCACCACGTCCATTTTCAGCTGTCATCCAATTTCCTTGTGTGACTTGAAATTCAACACCTTCAGAATTATCCTTAAGAATAAAATTCATCACACCAGCAATAGCATCAGAACCATACTGAGCTGCTGCACCATCGCGTAAAACTTCAAGTCTTTTAACAGCAATGCTAGGGATCATTCCAATATCGGCTGCATGCGCACCTACATTCATTGCAGCACCAAAATGTGCAATTAATGCAGAACGATGTCGACGTTTTGAATTTGTTAATACCAGAACGTTATCTGATGGAAGCCCACGCATTGATGTTGATCTTACAAATGCAGATCCATCGCCTGTGAGTGGCGTGGCGTTATATGATGGGACTTGATTCCTTAGTGTCTCAGTCATATCACCGTTCCCTTGCCGCCTTAAATCTTGTTCGTTAAATCCATCAATAGGTGATGGAGATTTCATTGCGGTACGGCCAGCAGTACGAGTTCCTGTTACAAAAACATCAGATGCTGCAAGAGCATCGATGGCAAGAGCAAAATTCGCTGTAGCCCCGTTGTCACCTACTGTTACTGAATTACTGGACGAACTATAGCCAATAAATGAAGCAGTTACAGAATAGCTCCCTGGTGATACGCCATTAATAGCATATGATCCGTTTGCATCTGCAGCTGCGCCCATGTTAGTGCCATCTACAGTAACATTGGCACCACCTAGTCCGTTACCGTTTTCATCAGTAACTGTCCCGGACACTGTTTGCCCTAGAATAAGGCTAATGTTTAAGATAATTAAAATCACGATAGATTTAATCATATAGGTCTCCTTTGGTTTGTTGTGGAAAGTGTTCAACCGCAACAGGTCTATCTGTTAGAGCTTGAGTGCTGGGCTGAGACTACCAAATATATTAGATAGATGATGAAGTGTTCAAGATTTTTTTTATTAATAATTGTTCTAAACATCTTGAATTTATTTTATATTAATTATATGAATTTTAGAGCATTAGAAGTCTTTTTGGTTGTTGCAGACTGTGGAGGCTTTGCATCTGCAGGTGAAAAAATTGGACTAACCCAATCAGCTGTGAGTATTCAAATCAAAGCATTAGAAGAATCTCTCGATACTATATTATTTGATAGAAGTAAACGACCACCAATTTTGAATGATAATGGCGTTTTATTAGTTAAAAAATCTCGTCAATTATTGGATCAAGTAGAGAAACTTCAACAATCATTTACTGAAAAGAAATTCAGTGGTTCATTGAAAATTGGAACTGTCGCTTCTGTACTAACGGGCGTAATGCCAAATGTTTTATCCTCAATGAAAAAAATTCATCCTAGATTATTGATTAATGTTGTAAATGACACTTCAATTGAACTGATGTCAAAAGTAAAAAGTGGATCGCTAGATGGAGCGATAGTAAGTGAACTTGTTAGATTATCCCCAGACCTAAAGTGGCATATTTTTGCCCACGAGCCCTTGGTGATTATATCATCACCGGGGACAGAGGGTCTTACAGAAAAGGAATTGTTAACTCAATGCCCTTTTTTGCAATTTGCAAAAAATACTCGTATTGGAAAAATAATAGACAATAATCTTATAGAGCGTGGTATTAAAGTTCAATCTAGAATGGAATTAGATTCTTTAGAAGCGATTAGCCTTATGGTTGGTCAAGGATTGGGCGTGTCAATTATTCCCCAACGAAGTCACACTCGTGGGTTAAAAAAGAATTTGGTAGTCTCTCCGTTTGGTGAGAAAACAATTAAGCGTGATTTAGGATTGGTTTATCGTCCTGCTAACCCTAATGTTAAATTGCTTGAGTTTTTAGGAAAGGTACTCACAAATGAGACCAATTCCGCACTTAAGAAAAAATAAACGTTTATTTATAAATTAAAATTTCCGGTTGATTGCCAGCGGTCCGAAACCCGCGATACATACCAGCCGTGTTAAATGGCATTGAAATATTTCCGCGATTATCCATGGCAATCACGCCGCCTTCACCGCCTAAATCAGATAATTTTCCTATAACTTTCCGTGCAGCTTTTCCCACAGATAAATTTTCATATTCCATCACAGCAGAAACATCGAAAGCCACATTACCGCGAATAAAATATTCTCCTTGTCCCGTTCCAGACACGGCACATGTATTATTATTTGCATAAGTGCCTGCACCAATAATTGGGCTATCACCAATTCGTCCCCATTGTTTATTGGTAAGTCCACCAGTAGAAGTACCAGCCGCAAGATTGCCATTTTGGTCTAATGCAACACAACCAACGGTACCATGTTTTTCTGATTGAATTTTTTTCAAACTGTCCCAGCGTCGCTGAGTATAAAAATAACTTGGATTAACAATTTCTAAATTTTGTGCTGCAGCGAATTGATCTGCGCCATCGCCAGAAAGCATGACATGCCAAGTTTCTTCCATCACTTTTCGAGCGGCGGAAATTGGATTTTTTACTGTTTTAACACCTGCAACAGCACCGGCTTTTAAATTGCTTCCATCCATGATACTGGCATCTAATTCATTGGTGCCTGCGTTGGTGAAGACAGCTCCTTTTCCGGCATTGAACAAATCCGAATTTTCTAAGATTTTGATAGTTGCTTCAACTGCATTTAAGGATGATCCGCCATTCTCCAAAACCACATATCCTGTATTAAGTGCTTCAGTCAGTTTTGATCGATAGGCTTCTTCTTTTTCCGAAGTCATATTTTTTCGAGTAATTGTACCTGCACCACCATGAATCGCAATCGCATATTTATTCGTTTCAATTTTTGGATCTGCGATAATTGCCAAACCGATAATAATTAAAAACCCGGCGGTAATTTTGGTTTTAAGATCCATTACATTTTATCCTGAATTGCAGATTGAAGTTGGTCAATAGAGACACGATCTTGAACCATTGTATCCCTGTGTCGAAGGGTAACTGTATTGTCTTCTATGGATTGGTGATCTACGGTGATACCAAACGGCGTTCCTGCTTCATCTTGTCGGTAATACCGTTTTCCGATGGAACCTTGTTGGTCATACAGAACCTTGAAATGGGGTTTTAACATGTCCATAATTTGACGGGCTTTTTCTGGTAGACCATCCTTTTTGACTAATGGACATACAACCGCTTTTATTGGAGCAAGGCGTGGATGGAGTTTCAAAACTACTCGATTATTTTCTTCATCCTCCCAATATGCATCAGCTAAAACGGTGAGTAGCATTCGATTTAAACCGGCAGACGTTTCAATGATGTAAGGTAAAAATCGTTCATTATTTGGTTGATCGAAATAGCTAAGATTTTTACCGGAAAATTCTTCATGTCGTCTTAAATCAAAATCAGTTCTATTATGAATCCCTTCTATCTCTGACCATCCAAACGGGAATTCGTATTCGATATCCCAGGCTTCCTTAGCGTAATGTGCTAACTCATTTTTGCCATGCTCATGGAAACGGATTTTTGATTGATTAATTCCCAGCTGTTCTTGATAAAAACGCAAACGTTTTTCTTTCCATTCTTGCATACTATCATCATCACTTCCCGGTTTGACGAAATATTGCATTTCCATTTGTTCAAATTCACGAGTTCTGAAAATAAAATTCCGAGCAACAATTTCATTTCGAAATGCCTTCCCAATTTGCGCAATTCCAAATGGGACTTTCATTCTCATGGCACCTTGGACTAATTGGTAATTCACATAAATACCTTGCGCAGTTTCTGGACGGAGATAAGCTTCAGTTCCAGTCTCTTCAACCGGGCCCACATGGGTTTTGAACATGAGATTAAATTGGCGTGGTTCAGTAAGATTTCCGGTAGTACCACATTTTGGACATTGAATCTCTTCCCAATTCAAAGATGAGACATCTTCAGCAAATTCATCAGCGCGGTAACGCGCCTTGCATTGTTTACAATCAACAAGTGGATCATTGAATGCGTCAACATGACCGGAAGCCTCCCAAATTTTTGGGTGCATCAATATTCCGCTATCCAAGCCCACAATATTTTCGTGAACTTGGGTCATTTCCTTCCACCAAAGTTGGGAAATATTATTTTTTAATTCAATCCCTAAAGGACCGTAATCATACACAGCTGAAAAGCCGCCATAAATATCAGATGATTGGAATATAATTCCCCTGCGTTTGCAAAGGGAGACTATTTTTTCTATTGTTTTGTCCATATTCAAAATAAATAGGCTCAATCATTTGAGCCTTGTGAAATGTGAATTAATAAAGTTAATCCATCTTACGTAGTTCAGCTTCAATTTCATCATCGAATTGAACATCAGATGGGGCGGAAATTACCTCAGCAGATTTATGGGTGGGAGTTCTTAAATAGAAAAATAAAAATGATAATCCAATCATTCCGGCTAAAACGGGTGTTATCCAAACCATTAGGTTAAATCCTTCCGCTTTGGGTACAGCCAATATTCGTTCGCCATAAAGTTCGACATAATAATCCATAATTTCTTCTTTGGTTTTTCCTTGCGTAATGAATCGCTCAATTTGTTCTTCCATTTTCGGATTATGATCTAAATCATAAACGGTTCCGGACCAACAACAAGGAGACATTAAACTTTGTTTGATGTCCATGGTCAAATCTTTTTCGGCAAATAAGGTTGTGAATAAAAATAATAAAAATCCCACAAATTTTATTGAGGGATTAGGTGATTGGATTTTTATCATTTTTAATTTTTAAACCGTTAAAACGGTTCGATAGTTTGGGTTTCCATCGTCCCACGATTGAAATCGTGGGTTTCTCGTATAGAAGTCATGAGAGCCTTTCGACGGTTCTTTCTTTATTCTTTTTATCATTCCATGATTGAAATTGTGGAATGATCGTTGATTGATATGTTGTGCTTGGTTCATCTTTTTACGAATTTTGCTGATATGAGCAACCCATGAATTTATTCATGGGTGTGTGAATATAGAAGCGCGGAAACCGTTTTAACGGTTTATACCAAATAAAAATTATTTCTTCTTTTTAGTTGTTTTTCGTTTTCGCTTTTTTGGGGGATTAAGGCGTCTTTGGTTTATCAATTCTGTCGCTTGTGCCAAGGTAACAGATTCAGGTGTTAAGTCTCCTTTTAACGATGCATTTATCTTTCCATCAGAGATATACGGACCAAAGCGTCCATCTTTTACCACCAAGGATTCACCGGTTTCTGGGTGGTCGCCTATTGTACGAAGATCTGCACTACGCTTATTGCGATTTGCCAGAAGTTCCACTGATTTTTCGACTGTTATATCCAGAGGCGTTTCCATTCCACGAAGGCTGGCATTTTGTTTCCCACATCTGATATAGGGGCCAAAGCGACCATAATCTGCTGTGATAGGTTCACTTGTTTCAGGATGGATCCCTACGGTTCTTGGAAGGGCTAATAATTTGAGAGCATACGTTAAATCTACATCGCCGAGTGGAAACGTTTTTGGAATACCTTTTCGAGTTTTAGTCTCACCTAATTGAACATAATGACCATAAGGCCCTTTTTTAATCATGATAGATTCACCGCTTTCCGGATCATTGCCAAGTGGTTCATCATCCTTAACTTCTTCATTGAATAAATTTTCAATTATATCCAAAGTTAAATCACCAAAATAAGTATTATTAGGTATGGATCTGGTGTCGTCTCCTCGTCGGAGATAAGGTCCAAATCGTCCAATACGCCCTTCGGTAGATTCTGCAATTTCTTCTGGCAAAGCAATGGTGCATGCTGCCGGAATATCCACTTTCTCATTCAACATCTTTTCTAAGCCAACAAAGGGACCGCCACCGCGATAAAAGTTTTTCATGAAGGGCAGAGACTCTAATTCTCCTCGAGATATTTCATCTAATCCATCTTCCATCTTGGCCGTGAATTCTTTATTGACCAAATTAGAAAAATGGTTTTCTAATAGCTGTGTAACCGCTAAACCTAAAAAGGTTGGAGAAAGTTTGCCACTCGTTCGATCCACATAACCTCGTCGGACAATTGTGCCCATGATTGAAGCAAAAGTTGATGGGCGACCAATTCCGTTTTCTTCCAACGTTTTCACAAGCGATGCTTCGGTATATCGCGCTGGCGGTTTGGTGGTATGTGTTTCTGAATGAAGGTCTGAGCAAGTTAGAGATTCACCTTTTTCCATGGCTGGTAGAATCCGTTCCTTGTTTGCCAAATCTTGCTCAGGATTGTCACTTCCTTCTACATAAACGCGCATGTAACCTGGAAACAAAATGACTTGTCCATTGGCTCTAAATTCTGTTTTTTGATTCTGAATTGTAATGGCTGTTTGTTTCAATTTGGCAGGCATCATTTGACTAGCCACGGTTCGTTTCCAAATTAAATCAAATATTTTTGCAGCCTCATTTCCCAAAACGCTTTGTACATCTTTCATTGTATTAAAAACACGATTTGCAGGTCGAATTGCTTCGTGAGCTTCTTGAGCATTTTTTACTTTGCTTGCATATCGGATTGCTTTTCCAGGAAGATAATCATCACCATAAAGGTCTTGAATAACTTGACGCGCCCCTGCAATTGCTTCTTCTGATAGGTTTGTTGAATCGGTACGCATATAAGTGATAAATCCATTTTCATACAGCTTTTGTGCGGTACTCATGGTTTGCCGTGCGGAACTTCGCAATTTTCTTGATGCTTCCTGCTGAAGTGTACTGGTAGTAAAAGGTGGTTTTGGTTTAGATGTTCTTGGCTTTTCTTCAATTTTTGTAACAGTCCAATCGCCGGATTCTAATTCTTTTACCAATGCATCTGCTTGAGACTCTGTTAATAATAATACATCATTATTTACCAACTTACCTGTTTCAGAATTAAAATCATTACTGGATGCAATCTTGGCACCATCTACGCGAATGAGAGTTGCATTAAATGAATTTTTATCACCTGATTTATTTAAAATTGCTTTCAAATCAAAATAGTTTGTACTTAAAAACTGTGCCCGCAATCGATCTCTGTCCACAATAATTTTTACAGCAGCAGATTGAACGCGTCCGGCAGATAATGTTGTGGTAACAAATTTCATATTACTCTGAAGTGTAGCCCATAAAACGGGGGAGACTTTATAACCAACCAATCGATCAATCACTCTGCGAGCAGTCTGTGCATCCACCATATCTTGGTCGATCTTTCGTACATTATTCATGCCTTCATTCACACCGGCTTTCGTGATTTCTGTAAACTGAACCCGTTGAATTTTTTCTTCTGGGACTTCACTGGCAAGATGTGCAGCAATGGCTTCGCCTTCTCTATCCGGATCAGTTGCAATTAAAACGCGATCAGCTTTTAGGGCCTTTTTCCGTAAATCGCTAATAAATTTTTTCTTATCGGGTAGGGGAGTAAGTTTAATTTCAAAATTATTATCAATATCGATACCCAATTCATTGGAAGGCAAATCTTTTACATGTCCCACACAGGAAATGACTTCAAAATCATTCCCTAAATATTTTTGAATCGTTTTAATCTTTGTGGGTGATTCCACAATCAATAAAGGTTTTTGGCTCATTTTATTCTAAGTCCTAATATAGTTTTACAAAATAGGGCGTCTCCCGCCCGCGTATATAATATAAGGGGAAATAATTCAGATTGTCAAATTTTTCAACTTTTCTTTGATATTTTTTTGCGAAACTGTTTCCTGTTCTCCTTTTTCCAGATTTTTCAAAACGACTGAATCAGTTTCCATTTCGGTTTCTCCCAAAATTATAGCATAGCGGGCTCTCGATTTATTTGCTTCTCTCATTTGAGCCTTCAGGCTACGTCGGAGTGGATCGGAAATAACAGAAAAACCCGCGTGTCGTAATTCATTGGAAAGAGATAATGCAGTGGAAAGTCCAGCCTCATCTAAACAGACAAAATAAATATCCATTTTTGATTCAATTGTTTGATCTCCCATTGCAATTAAAAATCGTTCCATTCCCGACGCAAAACCGATTCCGGGTGTTGGTTTACCACCCAATGTTTCTACGAGCTTATCATAGCGACCGCCGCCAAGTAATGCATCTTGCGCACCCAATTTCGTAGAGGTGAATTCGAATACAGTCCGGGAATAATAATCCAGACCACGAACCAATTTTTCATCAATTAAAAATGGAATATTCATAGCATTCAAAAATCGCTGTACCGATTCAAAATGAACTTTGTCTTCTTCTGTAAAACAATCTGAAACGATTGGAGCACCCTCTAATAATTTTTGTTCATGTTCAGCTTTAGTATCCAAAATACGAAGTGGATTTGTTTCAAATCGGGTTTGGCTCGTTTCAGAAAACTGGGCGAGATTGGGACGAATAAAATCTTTTAACGCTTCTCTGTAAGCTGTACGACACAGTGGTGATCCGATACTATTTAAACGAAGCGTGGCATTTTCACTGAGTCCACATTCAGATAAAATATGCCAGGCAATGGCAATTATTTCTGCATCTTGTTCCGGATTCTCTGAGCCGAACGCTTCCACACCAAATTGGTGAAATTGTCTTTGTCGTCCTTTTTGCGGACGTTCACGACGAAACAAAGGTCCCATATAATAAAGCCGTTGGACGGGTGCTTGTCCGCCCAAATTATGTTGAATATAGGAGCGAACAACAGATGCGGTTAATTCTGGGCGGAGGGTGATGGATGTGCCATTTTTATCTTCCCAACTGTACATTTCCTTAGAAACGATGTCTGTATCTTCGCCAACACTTCGAGAAAAAAGACGCGTTTCTTCAAAGATTGGGGTTCGAATTTCTTCATAGCCAAATCGTTGGGAGACTTTATGAACAATTTGTTCTAATCGTTGCCACTTTTGGGAATCGGAAGGCAGAATATCGTGGGTGCCTTTTAGTGTGCGTATTTGATTCATCAATTTTTTTCTGTGATAGAGCCCACAAATTGTGATGCTTTTTCAAAAGAGGCTTCCGGGACAAAAATCCGAACTACATCGCCGGGGAGACTTGCCGCTTCTATAGCAAAAGCTGAGGAAGACCAATTCGTTTTTAAATAATATGGAATATCATTTTTATCCAATATTTCTGCTGCCATGTCAGCATATATTTTTCCGGAAAAAGGCGGAAGGGCAGACCATGTCATTTCGGGAACGGGAAGGTCAACGGCGCAAGCATCCACCAGTGTTACTTTACAATCACCACAATCTTTCATATGGTCTAAATATTCGGCATTGCATTCTGGACAGATCATGATAACTCCAATTTTGTAGTGTGAATTTCCATCATTGTACGCGATAGTTCAATCGAAGAATTAACTTGAAAAATTTATCAATGCAAAGGCGCTGAGACTCAAATTGTTAATAATTAACGGAATAACAATTCGTTGATATCTAATAAATGTTCTATCATTTTTAATGTATTTCTTTCTTTGTGACTTTGAATTTTTGTGTTAAAAGCGAATGAGTTTTTCATGTTAAAACCGTGGCCCAGAAAAAACACCGGATTTTTTCTCTATTTTAATATCCTTTAATGTGGGAGATTTTACATTCAGTTTAAAATTGATTCCTTGACCCAATCCTGTAGGCGACCAATTAACCGAGAGTTCCCAGCAATGAAGATCTCGATTGACTGAAAATGAATGGCTGACCAAATCTCGTTGAATCATATCGAATCGTGCTCGATAGGATACGCTCCACTTTTGCGTTACATTAATTGACGAAGATGTATTCACCCAAAATGTTTTATTAGGGTTATCAGGATTTATCGCCGAATAGGAATAGCTTAAACTCAAATTGGTGTTCCAGAGATTTTTCCCATTTAATGTATTTTTCATATTTTTCATGGGATTAATTAATCCCGGTCCCGCCAGGTCTTCCTCTGTAGAAGTTGAATCGTCTTCGATTTTTTCTTCTTTTGATTTATCAGTCCAGCGTTTACCTGAAAACCGAAATCCCGTGGATAATCTTGCTGAGGTAAGCCTTGGCTCTAAGATTCCATTTTCATTCAAATTATAATCGCCAATGCGCTTTTTTCGATCCGAATCATATTGATAGAAATCATGGGTCATGTTCAAATCTAAATTTAATTTTCCGGCAATTTTAGACCGTAAGGTCGAACGTAAATTGGTCAAATTCATGGAGTCGGCTGCAAAATTATAACTGCTGCTCATACGCCAACTTAAGAGGTCGATTTTTTTATCTTCTTCTCCTTTTTTCACTTTCGCTTGAAAAACATTATTCAAAGAAAAATTCATGGATTTTGATTCATTCCGAGGTGTACTTCCACCCATGGTTCCGGCAAATTTGTCATGAAAATATTCTTTACCTGTAGAGTCAGTTTCTGTAATAATATAACCAAGATCTTGCCCAAAAAGTGGTTTTGAAAAATCCGGTGTCCATGAATATCCTATAGACGGAGACATGACATGGCGAATAGCTTTTACTGGTCCAATTGGGACGGGAAAAAGTCCATAAATCTGCGTATTCGCATTTAATGAAAAATTGCCCGTTGTCCGGGCGGCAAACCCTCGTTTCTCAACTTTCGTAAATGAATGTGTGGAATCAGTCCAAATGCCGTCAAAAGATTTATCCACCCAAACGGATTTCAAATTCATACTGGGATTAAGTGAAATATATTTTAATATTTTCTGCGGTGCATTGATTGAAGATGAATGAATCCAGCCACTATTTTGTTCATTCTGGGCATTCAATTTTCCTGTGGAATCGATCCAGCTAAATGAATCGGAACTGTCCAAATAAACTGATTCAAAATAGTCACGATCTTTATTATTAAAACTGAGCCCATAATTCCATTTAATGGTATTGAACCATTTTTTGTCAGTGGCTTTTGTAGGAAAAAGATCACTTTGTCCATGCCGAAAAGACAATTTAGGAAAAGTTTTATTTACAGAATTGAGTTGGGTTCCTGCCTTTGTTGGCAGCACATAATAAGAACTCGATGAATCTACTTTATCATCGATGAGCAAATCGCGATTGGAATAATAACTGGTGGCAAATGAATTTTTTGCTTTTGGCCACCGTTTGGAATAAGACACATTAGAGATAGATTTCTGATTCATTCTTTCCGCTTCAGTTTGGCCATATTTTTTTCTGAAATCATATTCACCGCTGGTGGAATAAGTTACATTGGCATTGAATGATTGGTTATTCCGCAATTTTTGGGTGTGATTCCAGCGAATATTTGTACTGCTTTTTCGCGCTGCGGTAATATCTGAAATATTATCAGACCCTGATAAATATTGCTGATTTCGGATTGATAGTCCACCATTAAACTTGTATCGATTTCGATAGACATTATTCAGCTTAAATAAGGCACCTTCTTTATCTCCGAAATCCACCAGAAATTTTGAATCCCAATAATCGCTGGGTGCCCAAAAAAATCCTAATCCTGATAAATATTGCCCTCGTTTATTACTCTCTCCATAGGAGGGCATAATCCAGCCGGAATGACGTTGACCGCCTTTATGGGGAAAAATTCCTAGCGGAATTGCGAAAATAGGAATTTGTCCTAAATGCAATATAATAGGCCGCGCTATAACAAGATCATTTTGAATTACTTTCATTTTTTTAGATTCAAAATGGAAATGGGCTGTATCTAAATCACAGGTGGTATAAGTAGAATTCTCGATATAAAAAACTTTAGTGGTTTCGTTCCGAATTTGGCTTCCGGTATAAAATCCGTCATCTGCTTTGGTATGTCCTTTGATGACGCGACCTTTTTTTGTTTCCAAATTATAGGTCATGGCATCGCCACTCATGGGGTCCTTCCCTTTTTCTTTAATCACAGGGAATTGAGGGGCGTTCACAGTATCACTTTCTAATTTCGGGGTAGCATTCAGCATATTGCTTTGCCAGTTTACTGTAACAAATCCTGCTTCAAGATTGGTTTTTTCATGCTTAATAATGGCTTTACCTTCAAAATCAGTTTCTTCATCCTTCAAGCGATATTGGATTTTATCTGCTGAATAAACAACGGGGAAACCAACATCATTGGCTACAGAATCGGGACTATATTTCCCTTCCGATCCACCGATAATTCTGAGGCGATCCAATTCATCTTCCAAAAATGTCATAATAATTGTATCGCCGGAAACATTGTTTTTTCCTTGGTAAATAGAATCTTCAAAAACATGATACAACGTTTTAGCCATCCCAACAATCCGAAGAGAATCCATGGCGCCATTTTTAAAAAAGCTGGTGAGCAGTGACCCTTCAATATGGTCTTCAAAATTCAACGAATCCCCAACAGTCAGAGAATCAAATCTTGAGTGTTGAAATCCATTAACTGGCGTAACGGCGTACGCTTTTTTGGGAATATGAAGTTTCTCCATTTGCTCATCTTTATAAGTTAGAATAATTTTTTCGCCGGAAAGGATTTGACCATTATCATTAATTTCTGGATCAATTTCCAAAATCGTAATTTCATTAGTTCTATCATATCGTGCCAATCCACAGGTGGCGATTCGGGAGGAATCTTCAATCACAACATTTCCAATTGCTGTGTAAGAGACACCGTCTTTTTCCGGGTCTTTCTGGTATTCGATGCGGTCAGCCGTAATTATTTGTCCTTTTTGTAAAAGTAAAACATTCCCCAATGCTACACCGCTATCTTGTTCTGTAAAAACGGTTATTGTGTCCGCTTTCAAATCGTAATCACGATCCCAAACGTGTGGACTTCCGGTACTTAGAATTCGATCTTCAGCGGAATAAAATTTCAGTGTATCACAAGTGAGAGTTCGTCCCTCTTGGAGTGCCGTAACGCGTCGATATAAAATGGCCAAATCATTCTTTTCATAATGGCGTCCTTCCTGGCAGTTGAGCGTTAAAGTCCCTTTGGTAAAAACCACATTCCCGGAAATGAATTTTACAGATTCCCCATTGATAGTTTTACTTTCCAGAATATTGGCTTTTTTGAGACGAAATCTATTGTCTGCCGCGAATGATAAGGTTAGGAATAAAAAGGTGAAAAATAAATTTTTACAATATTTTAGTAAAGTCACCTTTGTATTCCCTTTTTTTAAAATATGGGTATTGAGTGGTGGTTTAATTAATAAAATTGGTTTTAAAAAAATCATTTTTAAGAATACCGATCTTTCCAAAGAGATTTCAGGCGTTTTTGAATCCAATCTTCTCGCCCCTGATTTGTGGGTTTGTAAAATGTTTGTGTTTCTCCATTGGGGAAATAATTCACATCCACAAAATGCTCAGTGTGAGAATGGGGATATTGATAATCTTTACCATAATCTATGTTTTTCATTAAATCTGTGGGCGCATTCCGTAAATGCAAAGGGACGGAAGGAGTTCCGGATTCTTGCACCGCTTGCGTGGCCGCCTTAATGGCTTTGTAACTGGCATTGGATTTAGGAGCGCTGGCCAAATACGTAGTTAATTGTGCCAAAATTAAGGATGCTTCCGGCATGCCAATCATGTGTACAGCTTGAAATCCAGAGGTGGCGAGAGTGAGTCCATTTGGATCTGCATTGCCAATATCTTCTGATGCTAGAATGATGAGTCGCCGGGCAATGAATTCCGGTTTCTCACCACCTTCCAGCATGACAGCCAACCAATACAATGCGGCATCCGGATCTGAGCCACGGACAGATTTGATATATGCGCTAACGGTATCGTAATGGTACTCTCCCTGTTTGTCATAAATCAA
>Ga0209263_1000553_pt1 | contig 23981 bp, 20 predicted proteins | sample SaaInlV_DNA_100m_FD_184684 | JGI IMG/M metagenome (GOLD analysis project Ga0209263, IMG submission 184684) | Marine microbial communities from expanding oxygen minimum zones in the Saanich Inlet - SI075_LV_DNA_100m (SPAdes) (version 2) | ecosystem: Environmental > Aquatic > Marine > Unclassified... | reverse complement strand
ATGGTCTACCTTTTTCTCTATCAATGGGTTGTGGAACTTGGCAAAAAAATACAATTGATAATAATTTAAATTACAAACATTTTTTAAATATAACTAAAATATCTAATTTAATCCCAGGTAAGGAAGCTGAACTTAAAGAGTATTTTAAAGATTACTGTGAAAAAAATGACCCTAAAGAATTAAAAAATTTAGAATAGTTAAATGGAATTAGGCACAGTAAGAGATTTTATAAACTTTAATTCAGAAAATAATCCAAATTTAGATTTTATTACTTGCCCAAATACTCAAAAAAAAATAACAAATAAAAATCTTAAAATAAATTTAGATAAGATAAATTATTATTTATCTGTTGAAAAAAAACAGAAGAAAAATTCATTAATTTGTACACTGACAGAAAATTCACTAAGTGGGATTCAACTCACGTTAGGAATTATGTATTCTGGAATGATACAAGTTCCTCTCAATTTAGTGGCTGGAGAGGAACAACTAGCTTACATCATTGAACATTCTGAATCTAAGATATTATTTTCAACTAAATCAAATTTAAGTTTAGCACAAAGAATAATCAAAAAGTCTAGTAGTGAAGTTGAGCTTATAGAAATTGATAAAGACAATTTCATAGATGAATTAAATGATGAAAAAACAGAATTAGATAATCTTAATAAATCTAACAATGCTTTGTTAATGTATACATCGGGCACAACAGGAAAACCCAAAGGTGTAATGCTCACTCATGACAATGTTTTAAATGGAGGTAAAAATGTTTTAATTTCACATGAGTTAACTACCACTGATAAGGCATTATGCGTTCTTCCATTATATCATATCAATGGCTTAATAGTTACAGTAATGGGACCATTAGTAAGTCAAAGCTCATTAGTTTTATCTGAAAAGTTTTCTGCTACAAATTTTTGGAAGCACATTGAAGAATTTAAATGTACTTGGTTTAGCATAGTACCAACTATAGTTTCTTCATTATTAAACAAATATTCAGAAGCTGAATTTAAATCATTGGATACATCATTTGTAAGATTTGGTAGAAGTGCATCAGCAGCATTAGCCCCAGAAACTCATAAGAATTTTGAAGAAAAATTTAAGATAAAGATGATTGAAACAATGGGTCTAACAGAAACATGTGCACCTATTTTATCCAATCCACCTTCTCCTAATCCTATTAAATACGGTTCACCCGGTATACCTTATGGAAACGAAGTTAAAATTTTTGATGATAAATTTAATGAAGTTGAAAGAAATACAATCGGTCAAATTTGCGTAAGAGGTAAAAATGTAATGAAAGAATATTATAAAAATCCCAACGAAACAAAAAAAAGTTTTTATAATGATTGGCTTTTAACAGGTGATTTAGGTTTAATGGACTCTGAAGATTTTGTCTTTGTAAAAGGAAGAATTAAAGAACTTATAATTAAAGGAGGTGAAAATATTTCACCAAGAGAAATTGATGATGTGCTGTATCAGCATCCCGATGTACTTGAAGCAGCAGCATTTGGTGATGAATGTAGTCATTATGGTGAAACTGTAAAAGCTGGTGTTGTATTGAAAAATAAAAACTCATTAACTGAAAAAGATTTGATTAATCATTGTTCAAAAATTTTAGGTAAATTTAAATCACCAGAAAATATATTTTTTTTTGATGAACTTCCAAAAGGATCTTCAGGAAAAATTCAAAGATTAAAGATTAAAGATTTAATTGAATAATCTTATGTATCGAATTAATAAGAAATTTTTAAAGTCCTCTCATCATACAACTGAACTAAAATTATGCTCTATAAGACTTCATGATAATTCTAAATTTCCTTGGATTATTTTAATCCCTAAAAGAAAAAATATTACTGACATCAGTGAGCTTAGTTCTAAAGATCAATTGTTGCTTATGAAAGAAATAGTTTATTCAAGTAAAGTAATGAAGAAATTATTTAAAACATCAAAACTTAATGTAGAAAAAATAGGCAATATAGTTCCACAATTACATATCCATATTATAGCAAGATATAAAAATGACAGTTCTTGGCCTTTATCAGTATGGGTTGTTAAAGGTAAGGCTTATTCTGCTAAAGAATTAAAAGACGTTACAAATAAAATTAGAATTGCTTTTAAATAAAAAGAGGTGACTTCAGTCTCCCTCCATCACCTCATTTATAAATTTATATGATTCTTTGTTTTTTACTAAGCACGTTTTGATTGAATCTTTATAGAATTGTATAACTTTTATTCTATGATCTTTTCACAGAATTTTGATGCAAATTGAGTATCTTCAATTATTTGTTCTGGTTTTTGATTAAATACACTATCCAATTCATCATCTGAAAACCTTTCACTTAATTTATTAACTGTGCATTCGCAATAGGCTTTGGCTTTGTCTGCACCCAGATACTGTTTAGAGTTCTGGTAACAACCAATATACATCTGTTGCTCATTTTGTTCGCTCAAAGCATGACTTTTAAAGGGTATTAATAAGAATAGAATTAAAATTAGGTTATATTTTTTGATCATATTCACCAACTTTCCCAGTTTTTTGGAGTAAATCATCAATAAATTCAAAGATTTTTTTCTTCCTAATATCTGTTGTTGGGCTTTCAGTTACAATCACTAGTGATGGTTTGTTTGAAGATGCTCTAATCAGCCCCCAAGAACCATCATCAAAAGAAAATCTTACCCCGTTTACTGTTAATACTTCCGTTATTATTTGATCATCAATTTTAGTTTTGTTATTCTTTATTTCCTCAACTTGTTTAACTAAATCTTCAACAACCTGGTATTTTTCTTCATCTTTACAGAAAGGAGCCATAGTGGGGGTTTGATACGTATTAGGTAATTCATTAATGATTTCACTCATCATTTTTTTTTGATTATCCAATAAATGGCAAACATGAATAGCTGAATTAATCCCATCATCATAACCATAACCTAAAGGTTGATTGAAAAAAAAGTGACCACTTTTTTCAAAACCTGCTAGTGCTTTTTCTGTATTAACTTTCCTTTTGATATGAGAATGTCCTGTTTTCCAATAAATAGTTTCACAATTATTTTCTAACAAAACCTTATCTTTTGAGTACAATCCTGTTGATTTAACATCTACTACAAATTTAGAGTTTTTATGCTTAGTAGATAAGTTTCTTGCAATTAATAAACCAATTTTGTCAGAAAATATTTCATTTCCTTCATTATCTATAACACCAACTCTATCTCCATCACCATCAAAACCAAAACCTATGTCTGCATTATTTTCTTTTACAGCTTTAGCTATTTCATGTAACATTTCTAAATCTTCAGGGTTTGGATTATATTTTGGAAAAGTCCAATCTAATTCACAATCAAGTTCTATAACCTCACAACCAATTCCTCTTAAAATATCAGGAGCAAACACACCTGCTGTACCGTTGCCACAGGCAACAACTGCTTTTAAATTTTTATTAATTTTATTACCATTTATTAAATCGTCTTTATAAATTTGTTGAAAATTTTCTATTTGTTTTACGCTACCTTCACCATTTGAAAATTTTTCATTTAATGTGATATCTTTTAATTCTTTCATTTCCTCAGGAGCGTGTGTTAAACCTTTTTTGATACCCATTTTAACACCAGTCCAACCATTTTCATTATGACTTGCAGTAACCATTGCAACTGCGTCTGCGTCTAAATTAAATTGTGCAAAATAAACCATTGGTGACAATGATAAACCCACATCTTCAATATAGCATCCAGTTGATATCAAACCTTTTTTAAGAGCACTTTTAATTTCCTCGCTATAAGATCTATAATCGTGTCCAACTATTACCCTTGGATTATCTTTTTGAGTGTGAATTTTTATTTGAGTGCCTAAACCTTTCCCAAGATTCGTGATTCCATCTTTACTGATATCCTTTTCGTACAACCAACGAGCGTCATATTCTCTAAAACCATAGGGGTCTATTTTTATAATTTGATTCATCTGTTAATTACTTAACCTTTTTTGAATTTTTTTATTGAAATTTATTTTATCACGTTCTATAAATGTTCTGTTGAATAATTGTTTATATAGTATATCAACACTAAACGCATACAACATATAGTTGTTTTCGTCACAATAACAAAATATAGTATTAATTATGAATAAGATTCTATCACAGGCCCTAAAGAAAGCTGTCTCTGAATATAGCCCAGAAGTAAAAGAAACATCAAAAGGAAATAGACCTGATCTTTTTTCTTTAAGTACTGAAACTGAACTTTTTCAAAATGAAAAAGGAATTATAATTAAGATCGATAGATCTAAAGATGTAAACTTAACTGATTTTGGTAAAGCAACATTGAAAGATAGATATCTTGGTCATAACGAATCTTTTCAAGATTTATTTGCACGAGTTGCAAGTTCATACGCTGATGACAATTTACATGCGCAAAGAATTTATAATTACATAAGCAACCTTTGGTTCATGCCGGCAACACCTGTTTTATCAAACGGCGGAACCAAAAGAGGTTTACCTATTTCATGTTTTTTAAATGAAGCATCAGATAGCTTAGGAGGAATTCTTGATCTCTGGAGTGAAAACGTTTGGCTGGCTGCAAAAGGTGGTGGTATTGGAAGTTACTGGGGAAACCTTAGATCTATTGGCGAGAAAATTGGTAAAGTTGGAAAGACATCTGGAATAATTCCTTTTATTAAGGTTATGGATTCTTTAACAATGGCAATTAGCCAAGGTTCTCTAAGAAGAGGATCAGCTGCTTGTTATTTACCTGTTGATCATCCTGAGATTGAAGAATTTATTGAAATGAGAAGACCTACTGGTGGTGACCCAAATAGAAAAGCATTAAATTTACATCATGGTGTTTTACTCTCAGATGCTTTCATGAGAGCTGTTGAAACCGATGAACAGTGGGCATTAAAAAGTCCTGCTGATGGTACAGTTCAACAAACTATATCTGCAAGAAATTTATGGATAAGATTGTTAACTGCAAGAATTGAGACAGGGGAACCTTATATTATTTACATTGATACAGTTAATAGATTAATTCCACAGCATCATAAACTTGCTAACTTAACTGTTAAGACTTCAAATCTATGTAGTGAAATAACTTTACCTACTGGAATTGACAAAGATGGAAATGATAGAACAGCTGTTTGCTGTCTATCTTCATTAAATTTAGAAAAGTATGATGAATGGAAAGATGATCCAGATATGATCAGTGATGTAATGAGATTTTTGGATAATGTCTTAACTGATTTTATAAAGAAAGCTCCTGATCAATTTAAAGATGCAAAATATTCCGCTGAAAGAGAAAGAAGTGTCGGATTAGGTGTAATGGGCTTCCATTCTTTTTTACAAAAAAATAGAATTCCACTTGAGTCAGTAATGGCTAAATCTTGGAATAAAAAAATATTTAAACAAATTGATGAACAAGTTAATAAAGCTTCAAAAGATTTAGCTGAAGAAAGAGGTGCTTGTCCGGATGCAGCTGAATATGGTTATCAAGAAAGATTTTCTAATAAAACAGCAATTGCTCCAACAGCTTCAATTTCAATTATTTGTGGTGGGGCATCCCCAGGAGTAGAGCCTATTGCAGCTAATAGCTATACCCACAAAACATTATCTGGTTCATTTAATGTTAGAAATAGATATTTAGAAGAAATATTAGAAAATCATGGTAAAAATGATGATGAAACTTGGTCAGGGATTACAACCAATGAAGGTTCTGTTTCACACTTAGATTTTTTAACAGATTTAGAAAAAGATGTTTTTAAAACAGCATTTGAATTAAATCAAAATTGGATCATTGAGTTAAGTGGAGATAGAACTCCTTTTATCTCACAAGCCCAATCAGTAAATTTATTTTTACCAGCCGATGTTCATAAAAAAGAGTTACACAAAATTCATTTTGATGCTTGGAAAAAAGGTTTAAAGAGCCTTTATTACTGTAGATCAAAATCAATTCAAAGAGCTGAAAATATAAATGATGCAAAATCAACCGATGTTTTAGCCAACGTTTATAAAAATAAAGCAACCAAAACTGATGAACCAGAATATGAGGAGTGCCTATCATGTCAGTAGCAGAAAAAATAAAACAAGAAATTATTCAACCACAAAAAAATAACAATGGGTTACTTGTAGGTAATCCTGTTTATAAACCATTTAGATATCCGTGGTGTTATGATGCTTGGTTAACACAACAAAGAATTCATTGGTTGCCAGAAGAAGTTCCACTTGGTGATGATGTTAGAGATTGGCAAAAAAATCTAAGCGCTTCTGAAAAAAATTTATTAACTCAAATTTTTAGATTTTTTACACAAGCTGATGTTGAAGTAAGTAACTGTTATATTAGACATTACATGAATGTATTTAAACCAACTGAAGTTTTGATGATGATGTCAGCTTTTGCTTCAATGGAAACAGTTCACATTGCAGCCTACTCACATTTGTTAGATACAATTGGAATGCCTGAATCTGAATACTCAGCATTCATGAAGTATAAAGCGATGAAAGATAAGTATGATTATATGCAAGGCTTTGATGTTAAATCAAACCATGATATCGCAAAAACAATAGCGGTATTTAGTGCGTTCACTGAAGGTCTTCAGTTATTTGCAAGTTTTGCAATTCTTTTGAATTTTCCAAGGCACAATAAAATGAAGGGTATGGGTCAGATCGTTACTTGGTCTGTTAGAGACGAAACTCTTCACTGTAATTCTATGATAAGATTATTTAAAGATTTTATTAAAGAAAATCCTGAAACTTGGACACCTGAACTTAAAAAAGAACTTTACCAAGCTTGCAGAACTATCATTGAACATGAAGATGCTTTTATTGATTTAGCTTTTGAAATGGGTCCAATGGAAGGTTTAACTGCTCAAGAAGTTAAAGATTATATTAGATTTATTGCCAATAGAAGACTTGATCAGCTAGGATTAGATGCAATTTATGATGTGCAAAAAAATCCTTTAACTTGGTTGGATACAATGCTTAATGCCGTAGAACACATGAACTTTTTTGAGGGCCGTGCTACGGAATACTCTAAAGCATCAACTCAAGGCACTTGGACTGAAGCATTCAGTTAATCAACTTGAAATATAAAAAATATTTTCGAAAAACGAGCTTAAAACAAAAAGGAGTTGGGAACTTCTTTTTGGATGAGTTAAAATTAAAAAAACCCAAGACCTTTCTTGAGGTAGGGGTTTTTCATGGTGTTACGGCAAGAAACGTTTGTGAGCTTCTTTATGATATTCACGGAAATGATTTTAATTATGTTGGTTTAGATCTTTTTGAAGAAAGTTCTGAAAATGAAAATGAAGTTATTCCAAACTCAAATTTTTCAAATCCTCTAAAAACTATTTATTTTAAGTATATTAAGAAACAAAACCCATATAGCAAAGAGGCAGTAGAGGAACTTCTTTCAAAATTTAAGAATAATGTTTCGTTGATAAAAGGAAATTCTAATCTAATGCTAAAAAAAATAAATATGTCTAAAGTAGATTATGTCTTTTTAGATGGTGGTCATGATTATTCAACAGTAATGAATGATTTAAATTTTTCAATCGATGTAATTAAAAACAGTGGAACTATTCTTTGTGATGATTACGATTTGTCTTATGCTCCAGGAGTTAAAAAAGCAATAGATGAATTTGTTTCAAAAAATAACTTCAAATGTAATATTTTATTCAATCAACGATTTGCTAAAATTGAAAAAAATTAATTTTATCTATGATTTAATTGCACAACCTTACGATGCTTACTACCTTTGTAGCTAGCTAATGGTCGAATTAATTTATTTGCTGCATGTTGTTCCATTATATGAGCAGACCAACCAGTAATTCTTGAAATTACAAATATTGGTGTAAAGAAATCAGTATCAAACCCCATTAAATGATAAGTAGGGCCAGTAGGATAGTCTACATTGGGATGAATATTTTTTTCTTTAATCATAACTTTCTCGACTATGTCGTATATTTTTTCAAAAGTTTTATCTTTTTTAATTTTTGCAACTTTTCCAAAGTATTCCCGCATCGTAGGAACTCTTGAATCTCCTGATTTGTAAACTCTATGACCAAATCCCATTACAACATCTTTATTTTTAAGAGCATTTTTAATCCATTTTAAAGCATTTTCAGGTTTCTTTATTTTACTCATCATATGCATAACTTCTTCATTTGCACCACCATGTAGAGGACCTTTTAAACTTGCTATAGCTCCGGTTATAGCTCCATGAATATCAGACAAACTACTAGTAATAGTTCTTGCGGTAAAAGTTGAAACATTAAAACTATGTTCTGCATATAAAATTAAAGACACATCGAAAGCTTTAACAATTTCTTTTTGAGGAACTTTGCCAAAACACATATGAAAAAAATTTTCAGCAAAATTTAATTCTTTTTTAGGTTTGATAATTTTTTTACCACTTCTTATTCTGTAAAAAGCAGCTAATGCTGTTGGTGTTTTTGCAAAAATTCTTAAAGCTTTTCTCATATTAGCTTCTGGCGAAGAATCTGATGTTTCGTTATCTTCTAAACCCATCACACTAACAGCTGTTCTTGCAACATCCATAGGATGAGATTTTTTTGGCATATGTTTGATTATTTCATATAAATTTTTAGATAATTCTCTGTTATTTTTTTCTTCTTTGTCAAATTGTTTTAATTGAATTGAGTTGGGAAGATCCTTATTTAAAATTAAGTAAGCAACCTCTTCAAATCTGCAATACTCACATAAGTCTTGAGCCGCATAACCTCTATAGGTCAGAGAGTTTATTTCAGGCATTACTTTTGAAACTTCTGTTTCATCAACCACTATCCCTAATAAACCTTTTTTAATTTCATCACTCATTATTCGTGTCCTTCCGTACTAAAGTTATAAATCTTTTCATCAAGAGAGTTATATTTCTCATACTCAACTAACTCATAAAGTCTTTTTCTAGTTTGCATTTTATCAATAGTATTGTTTTGATGTCCATTTGCAAAAATGTCTTTTAAGCCATCTTCAACGTTTTTCATGGCTAATCTTTGTGTAGTTACTGGATAAATCACAATATTATACCCAAAATTTTCTAATTCTTTGTAATTAAAAAGTTTTGATTTACCAAATTCAGTCATATTCGCTAATAGATAACAAGAAAGTTCTTTTCTAACTTTTTCAAAATCTTTTTCGTCTTGTAGTGCTTCTGGAAAGATAATTTCAGCACCGGCATCAATGTATGCTTTGCATCTATCAATCATTTTATCAATTCCCTCAACTCCTTTTGCATCCGATCTTGCTATAATTTTAAAATTACTATCTTTTTTTGCAGCAACACACTCTTTGATTTTGTCAACCATAGCATCTGTTGAAATTAATTCTTTATTATCAAGATGCCCACATCTTTTTCTTTCAATTTGATCTTCCAGATGAACAGCTGCAATTCCAAACTCCTCAAAGGTTTCAATTGTTTCTTTGCAAGATTTAAAACCTGTATCTATATCTACAATTGTTGGTAAATTTGTAACTCTTGAGATTAAATACGATCTAGTACTGACATCTTGCAATGTTGTTAAGCCAATATCAGGAAAGCCAAGATCATTAGCCATTACTGCACCTGAAATATAAACTGCATCATAACCAATCTCCTCAATTAGTTTTGCTGTTAAAGGATTGTAGGCGCCTGGTACTCTTAATATTTTATTTGATTTTAATTTATCAACAAAATCTATTCTCTTTTGACTTGGTTCTTTGTCAATAAAATGCACTAAAATATTCCTTTTTTTAAATTTCTTCTTAAATTATTTTTTTTAATTTCTAAATTTAATTTATCTAACTGACCTGATCTTAATTTTTTTAAATTTTGAACTGTTTTCAAGAAACGATCGCTTTCTTTCTTATCAAGAATACCATCTGTTAAGGTTAAAAACTTATTAATATAGTTTTGTCTTTTAAATGGTCTCGTTCCATAAGGGTGAGCATCTGCTCTGTCAAGTTGTTCAATAATTTTTTTACCATTATTTAAAGTGACAACTACCTTAGCCCCAAAAGATTTTTTCATCGGGTTTGGATCGTGATATTTTTTTGTCCATTTTTTATCTTCATAAGTAGTAATTGATTTCCAAATTTTGATAGTACTTTTTTTGTTTGCTCTAGCTTTTGTATAAGATTTAACATGATGCCAATCTCCATCTTCTAATGCGACTGCAAAAATATACATTATAGAGTGATCAAGTGTTTCTCTACTTGCATTAGGATCCATTTTTTGAGGATCGTTCGCTCCAGTTCCAATTACATAATGAGTGTGGTGACTTGTAAAAATATTAATTTTTTTAATTTGATTTAAGTTAGGTATTTTGGTTTTAAGTTTTTTGGCTATATCAATTAAAGCTTGTGATTGATATTCTGCTGAATATTCTTTCGTATAAGTTTCGAGTATAGCTTTTTTATTTTCTCCTTTTTTAGGAAGAGGAACTTTATAATTAGCTTTTTTTCCATCTAATATTCTTGCTATAACACTATCTTCACCTTCATATATTGGGCTAGGTGCACCTTCGCCACGCATAACTCTATCTACTGCTTCGATTGCAAGCTTTCCCGCATGTGCTGGTGCATATGCTTTCCAACTTGAAATTTCACCTTTTCTTGATTGTCTTGTTGAAACGGTAGTGTGAAGCGCTTGTTGAACTGCTTGATAAATTGTTTCAGTATTAAGTTTAAGCATTGTACCTAATCCTGCTGCAACACTAGGACCTAGGTGAGCGATATGATCTACTTTATGTTTGTGTAAACAAATTCCTTTAACAAGATTTACTTGCACTTCATAAGCTGTGATAATTCCTCTTAAAAGATCTAATCCACTTTTTTTATTTTGTTGTGCAACACTTAATAGAGGAGGGATATTATCTCCTGGATGACTATAGTCAGCAGCTAAAAAAGTATCATGGAAATCAAGCTCTCTTACTGCAGTTCCGTTAGACCATGCAGCCCACTCACAATCAAATTTAAGTTTTGAATTTACACCAAATAAAGTGGCTCCATTTCTTCTTGTATGTTTTAAAGCCATTTCTCTTGAAGAGATAACTGACTTTCTGTTTAATGAAGCAATGGCAACAGAAGCATTATCAATAATCCTATTAATCACCATTTCTATTGCATCTTTATTCAACTTAGCATTATCACTTGCAATTTCAGCTATCTTCCAAGCAAGCTGTTTTTTTTTTGGTAAATTGATTTTAGATGGGTAAACTTTAACTGTGTATAATAACAAAATAACTCCTAATTAGTAATTTTGTTTTAATAGCTAAAAAAAATTAATCAATCTTAAAGATATTTTGTTATTATTTCTTCAATACCAATGAAGTCTTTTATGAGGTGATTATGATATATTTCGGTTGTATTTTTTTCAGTATATCCATTTTCCAATAAAATAACTGGTATCTCAGCAGCTTTTGCTGCATTCGCATCAGTTTCACTATCACCAATCATAATAGTTTTTTTTACATCACCATCTAATATTTCAACAACATTTGTAAGATGTCTAGGGTCTGGTTTGCAATAATCAAAGGTATCTGATCCAGCCACATATTCAAAAAAATCATAAATACCAATTTTTTTTAAAAGATCATTGGATAGATGTTCTTGTTTGTTTGTGCAAACTGCCATGGATATATTTTGCTCTTTACACCATATCAAAAAACTTTTTACACCTGTAACAAGTGTACTTTCGTTATTAATATTTTTACCATAAAAGTTTATAAATTCTTTGACCATTTCATCTTTAATTTTTTCATCTAAAACTTTACTAAATTCTTTTTTTGCTTGTCCCCATATCGATCTTCCAATTAAAGCTCCAGCACCCTTACCAACCAAATTTCTAATATCCTCAGTTGATTTAGTGGGGTACCCAAATTTTTTCATTACGTGATTATGAGCCAACATTAAATCTGGCGCTGTATCAACCAAAGTCCCATCTAAATCAAATAAAATTGTAAATTTTTGCTTCATTTTAAAAGTATTTTAAAGAAATATTATGTGAATTAATTAAGACACATTATTAATATAAAGCATTTTAAAATGAAAGAGCTAAATTTAAAAAACGTTCAATCCAAACTCCGTAATAGATTTCTAAATAACGGTGTCAAAATGGCTGGGCCAGAAACAATTTTTTTTTCAAATGATACCAAAATTGGAAAAAATGTAACCATTGAACCTTATGTAGTTATTGGAAAAAATGTTAAGATAGGGAACAACGTTATCATAAAATCATTTTCACATTTAGAGTCTTGTAAGATAGAAAACAAAGTTGAAGTTGGGCCTTATGCAAGAATTAGACCTAATACAATTTTGAAAGAAGGATCTAAAATAGGAAATTTTGTTGAAGTTAAAAAAAGTACAGTTGGAAAAAAATCAAAAGTAAACCATTTATCTTACATTGGTGATAGTGAAATCGGAAAATCTGTAAATATTGGAGCCGGAACAATTACTTGTAATTATGATGGAGTTAAAAAGAACAAAACAAAAATCAAAGATAATGTGTTTATTGGTTCTAATTCATCATTAGTTGCTCCAATTACAATTGAAAAACAAAGTGTGGTTGGTGCTGGATCTGTAATTACAAAAAATGTAGGAAAAAAATCTCTAGCTCTTACAAGAACGAACCAAACGGAATTAAAAAACTATAAGAAAAAATAATATATGTGTGGAATAATAGGTATTTCTAGTAACAAATCTGTATCAAACAGTATTATTAATTCTCTTAAAAAATTAGAATATAGAGGGTACGACTCTGCTGGTATTGCAACTTTGTCTGATGGTTTTATTAATGAGGTTAAGTCCAAAGGTAAGGTAGAAAATTTAGAAAACAATTTTGATTTAAAAAATCTTTCAGGAAATATAGGCATAGGTCACGTTAGATGGGCAACTCACGGTGTACCAAACAGTATAAATGCACACCCACATTCGTCAGAAAATGTTTCAATTGTTCACAATGGAATAATTGAAAATTCTACATTATTAAAAAAATATTTATTAAGTAAAGGTCATAAATTTAAGTCTCAAACAGATACAGAGGTGATTGTTCATTTAATAACAGAAAATCTTAAAACATCTGAATTACAAGATGCAATTACTAAAACTTTAAAACAACTTCATGGAAGCTTTGCTTTAGGAATTATATTTAAAGATATGCCTGATTTAATAATTGGTGCCAGAAGAGGTTCTCCTTTGGCTGTTGGGTATGGGCCTAATGAAAATTACCTTGGATCAGATTCTTATGCTCTAAAGTCAATGACAAATAAAATAACTTACTTAGATGATGGTGAATTTTGTATTGTAAAAAAGGACGAGGTCCATTTTTTCAATGAAGAGGGAATTAAGATTAACAAAAAAGTTTTAGAACTTTCTTCAGACCAACAAGATTATGACAAAGGTGATTTTAAACACTTTATGGCTAAAGAAATTGAGGAACAGCCTCAAACTTTGAAAACAGGAATCAAAGAATATGTCGATAACATAAAAAATGACATCAACATCTACAATTTCCCTTGGAAAATAGATGAGATTAAATCAATTATGCTCATTGGTTGTGGAACTGCTTACCATTCTTGTCTGATGGCTAAATATTGGTTTGAAGAACTAACAACATTAGAAGTTAACATTGATATCGCATCAGAGTTTAGATACCGAAAAAATAGATTTAAAAATGATACTTTATACATCTTTGTGTCTCAGTCAGGCGAAACTGCTGACACTTATGCGGCTTTAGATTTATGTAACAAAAATAACATGAAAACTTGTGCGGTTGTAAATGTAATTGAAAGCTCAATCGCTAGAGATTCAAATTTTGTATTACCTATTCACTGTGGTCCTGAAATTGGTGTTGCTTCAACTAAAGCATTTTTAGGTCAAATGCTTATTTTATATATTTTAACCTTAAAATTATCATCATTAAGAAAAGAAGTTGAAATTAAAGATTACCAACAAAAAATAAAAGATCTTAATAATCTTCCAAACTTAATCGAAGACACATTATTAATTGATAATCATGTTCAGGCTATTGCATCAACATTTAATGAAGCAAAAGGATCAATGTTTTTAGGAAGAGGATTCTCCTATCCAATTGCGTTGGAAGGCGCATTAAAACTCAAAGAGCTATCTTATGTTCATGCGGAAGGTTATCCGGCTGGTGAAATGAAACATGGACCATTAGCATTAATTGAAGAGGGTATGCCAGTTGTGGTTTTAGCACCAAGAGATAATTATTATAAAAAAACAATTTCGAATATGCAGGAGGTTGTAGCGAGAGGTGCAAAAGTTTTATTAATTACAAATAAAAGTAAAGATGAGATTGTTTCTGAGAACATTTGGCAAAGTATAGAAGTTGAAACTACAAATGATGACTTACTTCCATTTCTCTTAACTATCCCCCTTCAAAAACTTGCTTATTATTCTGCTCTCAAAAAAGGATACGACATAGATAAGCCAAGAAACTTAGCTAAATCAGTAACTGTTGAATAAAGTCTAAACTCTGTTAGAACAATCACCAGTTGAATATGAAAAATTGGAAAAAAAATAGCTGGAGAAAATATCCTGTAAAACACATTCCCGAATATCCCAATAAAAAGGAATTGAATACTGTTTTGGATAAAATTGGAACGTTTCCACCTTTGGTATTTGCTGGTGAGACAAGACATTTGAAAGATCAGCTTGCTGATGTAGTGGATGGTAAAGCATTTTTACTTCAAGGAGGAGATTGCGCAGAAAGTTTTGCAGAATTTAATCCAGATAATATTAGAGACACATTTAAACTAATGTTACAAATGTCATTAGTTTTAACTTATTCAGCATCATTACCAGTTGTTAAAATTGGAAGAATTGCTGGTCAATTTTCAAAACCTAGAAGTTCACCAGTTGAATCTAAAGATGGTATAGAGCTTCCAAGTTATTTAGGTGATAATATTAATGGAATGGAATTTAATAAAAAGTCAAGAGTTCCTGATCCAAAAAGATTATTTAAAGCTTATTCTCAGTCAGCTGCAACATTAAATCTAATTAGAGCTTTTTGCCATGGTGGTTTTGCAGATCTTAAAAATGTTCATAATTGGAACTTAGGATTTATTAAAAATAGTCCAGCGTTAAAGAGATTTAAAGATTTAGAAGATAAAATAGCTGATGCATTAGCATTTATGGGTGCATGTGGAATAAATTCTGACTTCAATAGAAGATTAAAGACAGTTAATTTTTGGACTTCACATGAAGCATTGTTATTACCTTTTGAAGAAACAATGACCAGAACAGACTCTACTACTGGAGAAAATCATGACACTTCAGCTCATTTTGTTTGGATCGGAGATAGAACTAGACAACTCAACGGTGGCCACGTTGAGTTTTGTAGAGGTATTGAAAATCCAGTAGGAATTAAATGTGGACCAACTTTAAAAGCAGAAGATTTAATAAACCTTTGTAATAAAATTAACCCAACTAATGATAAAGGTAAGATCACTTTAATTTCAAGATTTGGTGCAGATAATGTTTCAAAACATTTACCTAAATTAATAAGAGCAATTAAAAAAGAGGGTTTAAATGTAATTTGGTCGTGTGATCCTTGTCATGGTAACACGGTTAAAGCAGCAACAGGATTTAAGACAAGACCTTTTAATAGTGTTTTAAACGAAGTTAAGAATGTATTTGCTTGTCATCAAAGTGAAGGAAGTTATGCGGGAGGTTTGCATATAGAAATGACTGGTCAAAATGTAACTGAATGTATTGGTGGAGCTCAAAAAATATCAGAAAAAGATTTATCATCTAGATATCATACTCATTGTGACCCGAGACTTAACGCAAATCAAGCCTTAGAATTAGCTTTTTTAATTTCTGATGAGATTAAAAAGAATAGCTTATATTCTAAAAATGCAGACAGAGCGGCATCATAAAACATTGTAAAAGATATCAACTAATAATATTTTAAGATTATGAATGCTTCAGAAAAAGTAAATTTTATATCTAATTGGATAAAAGATTATGCCAACAACATGCCAAGTAAGGCACAATCATTGGTTATTGGAATCTCTGGTGGGATAGACTCTTCTGTTTCAAGCACCTTAAGTGCAATGACTGGATTAAAAACAATTATATTATCAATGCCAATTAAACAAAAATCTCAGCAACATGATTTAAGTTTAAAACATCAAGAGTGGCTGATTAGCAAATTTGATAATGTTGAAGCACACACAGTGAACCTAGATGAATTATTTTCTGCTTTTAATTCGACTTTATCTGAATTTGATAATGAACATGGAATGGCAAATTCTAGAGCAAGATTAAGAATGACTACTCTTTATCAAGTAGCAGCAGCAAACAAAGGTATAGTTGTTGGTACAGGAAATAAGGTAGAGGATTTTGGTGTTGGGTTTTATACAAAATATGGTGACGGTGGAGTTGATATTTCTCCAATAGCAGATTGTAATAAAACAGAAGTTTGGGAGATAGGAAAAGAGCTTGGAATTTTAGAAGAAATAATAAAGGCAGCTCCTACAGATGGACTATGGGATGATGGTCGAACGGATGAAGGTCAACTTGGTTTAAAATATCACGAATTAGAAGAAGCTATGGATAATCCTAATTCACCTAATAGAGCTAAATACGAAACAATAAGAAAACAAAATTTGCATAAAATGGAGCCCATACCAGTCTGCAAAATTCCAAATTAATCAAATAGATTCACAAATCTATAAATTAAGTATATTTCTAAAATGATGAATAAAGATATTTTTTTAACAAACAATCTAAGTAACAAAAAAGAAAAATTTGTTCCAATAGATGAAAAAAATGTAGGTATGTATGTTTGTGGTCCTACAGTTTATGATGACCCTCATATTGGTAATGCTAGACCTATAGTTATTTTTGATATTCTTTTTAAAATACTCAAGAGTAAATTTCCTTCAGTGACTTATGTAAGAAATATTACAGATGTTGATGATAAAATAATTAAATCATCAAAGGATAAAAAAATATCTATTTCAGATTTAACTGAAACTGTAATCAAAAGCTTTAGTGAAGATTGTAATTATCTAAATTGCGAAGTACCAACACAACAACCCAAAGCAACTGAACATATTGATTTAATGATTGAGATGATTTCTGAATTGATCAACAAGGGCTTTGCTTATGAAAATAATAAGCATGTTTATTTTGAAGTTAAAAAATTTGATGATTATGGAAAATTATCTAATAAAAAATTAGAAGATTTAATTGCAGGATCAAGAGTTGAAGTAAGTGACAACAAAAAGAACTCTGAAGACTTTGTTTTATGGAAGCCTTCTTTAGAAAATGAACCTTTTTGGGACTCTCCATGGGGAAAAGGTAGACCTGGTTGGCATTTAGAATGTTCAGCAATGTCTAAGAAATTTTTAGGCAATGAGTTTGATATACATGGAGGAGGAATAGATTTAATTTTTCCACATCATGAAAATGAAATAGCTCAATCAAGATGTGCAAATGACACAAAAGTTTTTGCAAATTATTGGCTGCATAATGCGTTTATCACTATGTCCAATGAAAAAATGGCAAAATCTCAAGGAAATATATTAAAGATAAAAGATTTTAGAAAAAAAGTTAGCGGGCAAGTTTTAAGATTAGCATTAATTAGTGCTCACTATAAACAGCCATTGGATTGGAACGATAAATTATTAGAGGATTGTCAAAATACGATTGATAAATGGTATAATGTTTATCTACCCTCAAACAAAGATGTTAATGACGAAATTATTCAACCCTTGTATGACGATATAAATACACCAGGTTATATTGCAAATTTACATAAGCTTTATGAAAAAGCTAATAAAGGAAATGATGAGGACAAACAAATATTTAATTCAGCTTGTAACTTCATAGGTTTACTTCAAGAAACCAAAGAGGAGTGGTTAAATTATAAAAAAGATAAAGCTGATATTTCAGAAGAAGAAATTGAAAGCAAGATAGAACTTAGAAATAAAGCTAGAGCTGATAAAGATTATAAAGAAGCTGATAATATAAGGAACTACCTTTTGGATAAAGGTGTTTTAATAGAAGATAAAGATGGTAAAACAATTTGGAAATTTAAATGAGTAAGGAAAAACTATATATTTTTGACACCACGTTAAGAGATGGTGCTCAAACTCAAGGTGTTGACTTTTCAATTGATGATAAAGAAAAAATATCAAGCTCACTTGATAACTTAGGAGTTGATTACATTGAGGGTGGTTGGCCAGGAGCTAATCCAACAGATACTGAATTTTTTAACAAAGATCATGGTTTTAAAAATGCTAAATTAACTGCATTTGGTATGACCAAAAAATCAGAGCATAGTGCTGAAAATGACCCAATGTTAGCTTCACTAATTAATTCAAAAAGTTCATCAGTTTGTTTGTTTGGAAAATCCTGGGATTTTCATGTTGATGTAGCACTTGGAATCACTAATGAAGAAAACTTAGAAAATATTAGTGAAAGTGCAAAACATATTGTTGGCTCAGGTAAAGAATTTATGTTTGATGCTGAACATTTTTTTGATGGATATAAATCAAATCCTGATTACGCATTAAAATGCCTTAAGGCAGCGTTTGATCAAGGCGCTAGATGGATTGTTTTGTGTGATACGAATGGCGGAACTCTTCCACACGAAGTTTCAAAAATTGTATCAGAAGTTACAAAACATATTCCAGGTGAAAATCTAGGTATTCATGCTCATAACGACACTGAAAATGCTGTAGCAAATAGTTTGGCTGCAGTTCAAGCAGGGGTTAGACAAATCCAAGGAACTATTAATGGATTAGGAGAGAGATGCGGTAATGCAAATTTAATGTCTTTAATTCCTTCATTGTTTTTAAAGAAAGATTTTAGTGATAAATTTGATCTTAATATCAAACGAGAAAATTTAAAAAATCTAACTCAATGCTCAAGATTATTAGATGAGTTATTAAATAGAAAACCCAATAAACATTTACCTTATGTGGGAGCTTCTGCCTTTTCACATAAAGGTGGTATGCATGTCTCGGCTGTTCAAAAAGATCCAAAAACTTACGAACATATTGAACCAGAAGAAGTAGGAAATTCACGAAACATTGTTATTTCAGATCAAGCTGGACAATCAAACATAATGTCTAGATTAAAATCCATTGGTATCCAAATCGAAAAAAATGATCCAAAAATTAAAAAACTTTTAGAGGAAGTAAAAGACAGAGAGTTTATTGGTTATAGTTATGATGGAGCTGATGCTTCATTTGAATTATTAGCTAGAAGATTGATGGATGAAATTCCAAGATACATATTAATTAACGAGTACGATGTTTTAGTTAAAAAGGATAGTACAGGAGAGATCATTTCACATGCCAAAGCTCAATTAGAAGTTGATGGTCAGAAAATATTGTGTGAAGGACAAGGTAATGGTCCTGTAAATGCTCTTGATAATGCGATTAGAAAAAATGTAAATAAACTTTCTAAATACTCAGAGTATTTAAAAGATTTAAAATTAGTTGATTATAAAGTAAGAATTTTAAATACAGGTACTGAAGCAGTAACTAGAGTTTCAATTGAAAGCACAGATTCTAAAGGTGTTAACTGGTTCACTATAGGTGTTTCTCCAAATATAATTGATGCATCATTTAAGGCATTGGTTGATAGTTTGGATTATAAATTATTTAAAGATAAGGCTCCAGCTAGCTTATAAGTTTTGATTTATCATAAATAATGTCATCAAATAATATTACTTTTATTTTATATAAGCCCCAGTTATCAGAGAATATTGGCGCTTGTGCTAGAGGAATGAAGAATTTTAATTTTCAAAAACTATCAATTATTGATCCAAAACCTATTTTTCCCAATGATAAAATTTTAGCAACTTCTGTTGGTGCTAAAAATATAATCAATAAGAGTAAAGTGTTTGTTAATTTAGAACCAGCACTTAAAAATATAGATTATGTTATTGCAACATCTGCTAGATTTAGAAACAAAAATATTAAACATATTCAATTAGAAGATTTAAAAAAAATTGATTTTACCAAAAAAATAGCATTTCTTTTTGGATCTGAGGCATCAGGTTTATCGAATAATGAAGTGAGTTATGCAAATTATACATTGCAAATTCCAACTAATCCTGAATTTAAATCTTTAAATCTATCTCATAGTTTAATTATTATAGCTCAGTATGTCTCAAGCATCATAAAATCTAAGACTTCTAATTTTAAAAAATCTAAAAAGGTTAAAGCTGCTTCTAAAAAAGAGATACATTCTATGACTAATTTATGCATTCAAAACTTAGATGAGATCAACTTTTTCAAACCAAAAGAGAAGAAACCCATCATGCTAGAAAACTTAAGAAATATTTTCTATAGAATGGAATTATCTGCTAAAGAAACACGTATATTAGCCAGTGTATTCGCTAGTTTGGGTAAAAAACGTTGATTGACAAAATAGCCTGTAAGCTTATAAACCCCAATATCAAATGACAAAAAGATTAAACTCTAAACATAAAGTAGATAGAAGACTAAAAGCCAATCTATGGGGAAGACCAAAGAGTCCTTTCAATAAAAGAGACTATGGACCTGGACAACATGGCCAAGGTAGAAAAGGTAAGCCTTCAGATTATGGACTTCAATTACAAGCTAAACAAAAATTAAAAGCTTACTATGGTAACATTAACGAGAGACAATTTAGAAATATTTATAAAAAAGCTGCAATGCTTAAAGGCGATACTAGTGAAAATTTAATCGGTTTACTTGAAAGAAGATTAGATGCAGTTATTTACAGAGCAAAATTTGCAACAACAGTTTTTTCTTCAAGACAATTAATCAACCACGGTCATGTTAGAGTGAATGGCAAAAAAGTGAATATTGGTAGTTACATAGTTAAAGAAGAAGATTCTATAGAAATTCGAGATAAGTCTAAGCAATTAGCAATTATTGATATTGCTCTAGCTAGTAAAGAAAGAGAAACTCCAGAATATATTCAAATGGATGAGAAAAACAAAAAAGTTAAATTTGTAAGAGTACCTAAATTTGAAGAAGTTCCTTATCCAATCGTAATGGAACCAAATCTAGTTATTGAGTACTATTCAAGATAGAGCAAACTCAATCTTCATATTTTAAGTCTGTAGTTGCTATTATTAGTTTTAATTCAATACCTACAAAGGTAATGTTAAACTTATATCGATGAAATTTTTTATTTTAACAATTATTATATTATTTTCATTTTTAAAAAATTTTGCATTCGGAGAGATACCTCAATCTGATAAAATTATTGCTTACTATGCATTTTCTGGAAATGCAAATGATAGTAGTGGAAACGGATATGATGGCACTATTAGTGGAGACCCTCAACTAACAACAGATAGGTTTGGAAATTCCAATTCTGCTTACAGTTTTGATGGAAATGGAGATTGGATTTATTTTGGCACCGATACACTTCCTACAAATAATGGGGGTAACATTAGTGATGCTTTTACCATTAGTGTTTGGGCTAAATCATCTTCTAATTCAACAATGGACTTGTTTGCTTATGGTGGAATGGTTAGTTGTGGAGGTGGTCGATACGGTGCAATCGTGAGATTGGGTAGCAATATTCAATTTAACAGTTGTAATAATGGTTTTAATACATCTGCAAGTGGAAAAAACAGTGATGGTAATTGGCATCAATATGTATTCACATGGAATGGAAGCAATAGCAGAAAAGTATATATTGATGGATCTTTAGTTTCTTCAAATTCTACATCTAACGTTTTTAGAATACAAAATACTGGCTTAGTTATTGGCAGAGGTTTTATGGATTGGGGCTTAGGTACTACGTTTAATGGATCAACTGATGAGATGCGATTATGGAATACAGAATTAAGTTCTTCAGAAGTTCAAACATTATATGATGACGAAAGTACTTCTGCACCAACATTAAGTTCATCAGTACCAGCTGATAATGCAACGGGTGTAGATATTGATGCAAATATAGTTCTTAATTTTAGTGAAAGTGTTGATGCAGAAAGTGGAAACATCACTATTAAAAAAACATCAGATAATTCAACTGTTGAGACTATTGATGTAACGAGCGGTCAAGTTACAGGATCTGGTACATCTCAAATTACAATTAATCCATCATCAAACTTTGATAGCCTAATTGAATATTATGTTTTAATAGATGCTAGTGCCTTTGATGATAGTTCAAGTAACTCATATGCCGGAATAAGTTCTACAACTGATTTAAGTTTTACAACTGTCAATGCAGTACCTACATTAAGTTCATCAGTACCAGCTGATAATGCAACGGGTGTAGCTATTGATGCAAATATCGTTCTTAATTTTAGTGAAAGTGTTGATGCAGAAAGTGGAAACATCACTATTAAAAAAACATCAGACAATTCAACAGTTGAAACTATTGATGTAACAGGAAGTAAAGTTACTGGCTCAGGTTCAACACAAATTACAATTAATCCATCATCAAAATTTGATGCAGAAACAGAGTATTACGTCTTAATAGATGCAACTGCTTTTGATGATAGCGACAGTGGCTCATATGCTGGAATAAGTTCTACAACTGCTTTAAGTTTTACAACAGCAGAAGATGCCACTGTAGATCCAACTACTGACAAAAATGTTATAGGCTTGCTTGATGTACAGGTAAGTATAGTTAAAAATACTTTTACTCAATCTGTTGGTATTGTTTCAAATAGACTAAGTTATTTAAGACAAAACAGAGGAAATGATAATTTAAGTGAGACTAATATTAAGTTAGATTTTGGAAATGCATTACTAACTTCTTTAGCTGAAACAGTTCAAATAGGAAATATTTCTTCAGGTAAATTAATTCCAGATGATTGGTCGTCTTGGTCAGAAGGTAAAATTAGTATGACAAAAATAGGGGATACCAGCAATTCATCATCAAAAGAAATAGATAGTCGAGGAATAGCAGTAGGATTTGATAAGAAATTAAATGATAATGATCTTCTTGGCTTTGCAGTTCAGTACGGCCAAAGTGATACCGATATTGAAGCAAATGGATCTGGTATTGATACAAAAAGTTATAACATATCAGTTTATCGAACACAGCCATTAGACGATAATAATTTTATTGAGGGTACAATTGGTGTCGGTTTAATTGAAAGTGACCTGGTACGAAAAAGTGGATCAAATACTTTAACAGCTTCTAGAGATGGAACTCAAATATTTGGTTCAATTAATTATGGTAAAACTTTTAGAAAAAAAGATTTTAATTTAACTCCTATTGGACGTATAGATTTAGGCTACACAGAACTTGATGCTTATTCTGAGAGTGGAACAGATGCCCTATCTTATGCCAAACAAACTGTTGAAAGTGGATTGGCCTCTGTTGGAGTTCAGTTTAGCGATATTGTTAAGTTTAATGACAATAAATTTAAACCATTTGGATCCATTGAATATGGAATGGATTTTAGCAATTCATCGAATACTAAAATGCATTATGTATCAGATACTTCAACCACTTACACTTATACTCAAGGTGTAAATTCTAATCATTTAATTACTTCTATTATGGGCTTTGAATATATTACAAAAGATAATTTAGAAATTATTTCAAGCTACAAAAGAATTCAAGGGAATGAGAGCGAACAAACAGAGATTTTAAATTTATATGTTAATTTTAAATCTAAACGAGAGACTGAATACACAATGAGTGTTAATGGATCTGAAGATCTTAAAGCTGGATTTGATATTACAAAAAATGTAAACGGATTTGATTTAAAATTTAACGCTAATCAATCATTAAGTGAAAACTCTCATCTAACAGCTAATGTATCTTTGTCAAGATTGTTTTAATTAATTTTTAGCTTTAAAGTCTATAACTATAGTTATTAGTTTTAATTTATTGCCTACAGAGGTATTGTTAAACTTAAATCGATGAAATTTTTCATAATAACAACCATTTTATTATTTTCAGTTTTAAATAACTCTACTTTAATAGCTGCAACTGTCTTAGGCACAGGTTCGGGTGCTTTATTGGGTAATGATCTTACTGATCCTGAAGATAACGGTGTTGATAGTGGAA
>Ga0209263_1000545_pt1 | contig 24282 bp, 31 predicted proteins | sample SaaInlV_DNA_100m_FD_184684 | JGI IMG/M metagenome (GOLD analysis project Ga0209263, IMG submission 184684) | Marine microbial communities from expanding oxygen minimum zones in the Saanich Inlet - SI075_LV_DNA_100m (SPAdes) (version 2) | ecosystem: Environmental > Aquatic > Marine > Unclassified... | reverse complement strand
CCGTCCGCACCATACCCATCCTTGTTGTATCCGTCCAGGTTGTATCCGTCTTTACCAAAATTGCTTTGAGTGTCCTTGTTAAAACCGGTGTCCTTGTTAAAACCGTCCTTGTTGAACCCGTCCTTGTCAAGTTCATACTGATTAAACCCGTCTACGGTAAAACCGTCCTTGTTGAATCCATATTTGTCATACCCGTCCATGTCATACCCGTCTTCAGCACACTTTGTTCGAGTGTGTTTGTTAATTCCTGTGTCTTTGTGAAACAATCTGCAATCATAATCTTCCTCATCCCACTTTTGGTTAGTAATTTTATGAATTCCGTCCTTGTTAAAACCACGTCTGTTATTTCCCTCTATGTCAAATCTTAATTCGTCATACTTTGTTCCAGTAATTTTATGTATTCCGTTCCCGTTCCACTGTGAACTTGAATCTTCAATCATGAAAAACATAACAGAGTGAAGGTTAAAAATTAATCAAAATAAAAAATCGTAAAAATACTCGCAATGAGTAGATTTTAGTCGTATTTTGAAATAATGTTGGCATATTGAAGGCAATGGGTAACGATAACGTAACTGAAGATAGTGCATATGAGAAAAATGCCTAGTAGAAAATCATGACGTAAATTATTACGGCAAAGACATCACATAGGAAATAAGATAAATGCGTAAAATGTTTAGCGATTAATGATGATGATGCAATTTTCTAAATGTAAAAAAACATTAGAAAAAAAATCCCTGGCAAGAGGGCTATGAGACAATTAGAAAGGCACACCATAAGACATGATCAAAATAAATAAAATTAATGACATCACATTTGTTCTAGCTGCAGTTACAGACTTTTCAGATTCGCTAGGATATTGTGAGTATAAAGTTCCACTATCAATGCAGGGAGTAAAACCTAGACCGTCCCAGGCATTAATTCAAGGAACAAAAGCACATCATGAAAAGGACGTTTACGAGAAAGAACATGCCGAACTGGAACCTGTAACCCTAACTGAAATCAAGGACGAGAAAAGAGATATCGAGTTTGCACGTGAAAACATCTACACCACGCTAACCATTCCTTTTGAATTTCCAACCGAAAACGTCGTGGTGTCTCTATCTGGAAGAATTGATAAAATCATGCGGGTTGACGGTACCCTGATAGTTCAGGACGACAAGTTTGTAGCAAAGCCGCAGACGTATGATTCCAAAACGCAGCCATACCCAGGTCAGTTGCTGCAGGTCTTGGCATATCTTAACTCAAACTATTCCTCGAAGAGAAGGGCAAACCCTGATGACTATTTTGACATGCCGCATACGCAAAAACAGTGGCAGCTTCGAATTTGTGACAGAAAAACCAAAGAGCCGTACAAAATATTTTCCGAAGTTCAGGATTCGTTTTCACTGCATTATCTGCACACGTCACTTGAGAGGTTTGCCGGCATCGCAGTAAACATTACAGAGCCACAGCACCACAACAACAAACGAAAATGCGATGCGTGCAGTTTGAAGAATGTCTGCGAATTTAGATTGTAATAACAACGGAATTTGGGACTCGTGTGTTAAACTGCACAGTTTAATTGAGAGAGATAAACACCACATCTGCATGTATAATTTAAAAAATAAAAACACGAGGTTAGTAAATTGAGTAAAGAATCATCTGCGATCAACCCTGCAAGTCTGGAGTACATCCAAGTAACACCTGAGGATCACTATGTTCGAGAGGTGCCGGCATATCACGAGATTAGAAACGAGTTTAAAATCTATGACGGGCTACTTGCAAGCAGAAAGCCTCTCTTAATTCAGGGACCGAAAGGAATCGGCAAGACTCTCAGTATCGCAAAATGGGTATCATCTAAAAAAACAAAAATGCCATTCATTCAATACGATTGCAGCGAGGGAACAAAGGAAAGTAACCTCGTAGGCCGCTCTATAATTCACAAAAGCGGAACTACCCCCTTCAAGCTTGGTGTGATTCCAACGGCAATTGAGCTTGCAAACAAAGCAAAGATTGCAGTTCTTTGTCTGGAGGAAGTCGGTTCACTGGCACCGGCAATGCAAAAATTACTCAACCCCCTACTTGACTGGCGTTCTGGAATGTACGTTGATGCCCTTGACAAAATATTTCACTTGGAAAAGGATGCAAAGCTAATAGTTTTTGCAACAAGCAACCCAAGCAACAACGGAGGAATTTACGAGCTTAACCAGGATCTAAAAAGCAGATTTGCAATTTGGAACTGGAATTATCCTGAGACCAAAGACGAAATGTCAATGGTAAACCTCACTGACATTCCAAAGGAATTCTCAAAGGGAATATTCCTATTGGCAATGGAGACAAGAGCTCTTGAGAAAAACGGAAGCCTGGACTATGCGATATCTACCAGAGACATATCCGACGCATTTCACCTTTACCGCAGCTACAAGTCAGTGAAGGGAATCAGTGCAGAGCAGCTGGTATTAGATTTAAAAATTCTAGGAAACTATGATGCAGAGGATCAAATTGATACAATCAAGTCACGTATAGAGAGCATCTTTGGTAAAGAAATGTTTGACACGTCAAAGAAAACTCAATAATGTTTCTGATTTCAGAAAGCAGCAATCTAAATTTTGAAAAAAATTCTGAATATGAAATATACCACAACATGATTGGTATCTTTGAGCAATTAAAAAAAAAGAAAATCAAGCTAAATCTTGTCGATGGCAATGCAGCTGAATTAGACAATACCGGTGCAGAATACGAGATAAGACTGGGGGTCGAACCGGAGGCCGAAACCCCCAAAACAAAGCTAGAAAGAGTCTTGTCAAAAATAATTTTCAATTCCCCCGACAAGGAATTCAAAAAATACCTCGACACGGTAAAACCAGACACGACCAAGGTGCAGCACACGTTGCTTTTAAAAAATTTAAAAATCATCTACGATATCCTGGAAATCAGGCGTGTCGAGTCATGCTATGGGGAAATTTATCCGGGTGCAAACGACAGGTTTGTGGATGCAAGAGTCGAGAATTTTAAAAAACAGGTCCCAGATGACATAATTCCAATCGACCCAATAGAAGCACTACGTTATGCAAGATATGATCAGATTGATTTGGTTCTAAAAAGTGAGTTCAAAGCTGCCATTGACTATATCAAAGCAGTGGAGTTAACAGGAAAGAAGGGTGCATATGATCTGGCTTTGATGTACTGGGAAAAAGTGGTCCAGGAATTTTTGTTCAGAAAGAAGGAAAAAAACGAGAACCAGGAACTGGAGGACTTTCTTAGTGATGATGTTCGAAACCAAAAGTCAAAGGACGGCACTGAGGAATCAAAAACAAATTCAGAACAAAATGACGACAAGTCTTCAAAAACCTTGGAGGACGTGATTAATGAAAAAATTGAGGAGGAGGGAGAGGACAAGTCAAAAGAAAAAGACGGCGGAACAAAGGAGGAAAAAACAGCAGAGGACAAAAAAAGCAAGCTTCTCTCTGATTTCAAAACGCCATTTGAGCTTGACGACAAAAGCAAATCCAGCTTTGAGGACACACGTGAGAGGCTAAAAAAATCAGGAAAAAAAGAAATCTCCACAGTAGAGAAGGAGCTGGAAAAAATATCAAAGAAAAAAGTGGTGGAAAAATCCAACTGGAACAACATCCAAAGTCACATCACCGTGAACGAGCACAAGCATACTGAATTAATCGAGTTTAACAAGACGACTTCCAGAAAACTAAAAAGCACGTTTAAAAAAATTCAGGGCGGAAGAATGAGCGAGGTCGATTCCACGGGGGAGGACATTGACGTTGAGGCATACATTGATTTTAAAATTAACAAGATTGGAAAGTTCTTAGTTAATTCCAAGAAGTTTGCAGGCTTTGACATCATCTTGGCAATAGACGAGAGTTCATCCATGGGGGACCACATGGACACAGTCAAGCGAATGTGTGCAACCCTTTACGACTCGATATCTGACCTGCCCCATGTCAGACTCACAATCATGGGCTGGAACGGGACAGCAGGCCATTGCTATATCAAGAAAATCACAAAACCGACGCAGATTGGCTCACTTGAGGCGTTTGGAGAGACACCGCTTGCAATGGCAATAGGGTATGCAAAGCACGAGATTGAAAAAATGACCAGCCAGAGACGCCTGTTTTTCCTAATTACGGACGGGCATCCAAACGAGCATGCCGATATCGCAATCGCAAGAAAGGGGATAAAGCAGATGCATCACAAGGGAATTAGCTGCAACGGAATATATGTCGGGGACAACACCGCAGAGAATACGGCGCAGATGAAGGAGATTTTCCTTGACAACTTTGTAATTTGCGAGAACTTTGAGTACGTGGACACGTATCTCATGGACAAGATAAGCAAGCAGATTATTCGCTCAATAAAAAAAGTCAACTTCAACTAGAACTAAAAAAATATTCAAGTTCTTTAATTTTTTTTAAACCTGTCTCGATCATTCTATCTTTTGCAATATACAGCAATTAGATTAAAAACTCTGCGGCATTTTTACCTTCTTCAGTAATGCTAATCCAACGATTTCTTCCAATCTTTTCCACCTGAATGAATCCCCACTGTTTTTCCAGCGGCTCGATAATATTTTTATCTAAACTTGCAAATCTTGCTTGAGAATGATTTTCATTTTCTGCATTAATTGTAATGATATCTTTTTCTTCAGCAAGTACCGCCATCTCTTTTTTTGTCAGTTTTTGTTTGTCATGTGTGTATACAATTCTTAACGCATCTAACAATTTTTGTTTTGGAGTTTGGATTTCATATATCGGTAGAGGAATGGTATCCTTGAGTCCAAAGGACTGCTGCTTTCCCTCAAATGCAGCATACGTTTCAGGTTCTGCATAAAATGGCTGAATATTTTTACACTCTTTTAAAATCATGCATGCCATCATACATGCAATTGCCTGGATCTTGCTCCCAGATGCGACATTGACGTAGATGTAGTTGTTTTCTTCAGCAACGATCATCTCCTTGACTAGTTTTATCATGTTAAAAATTCCCAGCCTGTTTGCATATGACAATTCCAGTTCGACGTCAAGTTTTTTGCATTCTTTTTTAATTTTCTCAAGATATGATCTGGCTTTGTCTTCGGCAGTCTTCTCATGAATTATCAAACACAGTTTGTCTGCCTTTGTCTGCTTTAGAGGTAGAATGATTCTGTCAATTTCAAAGCCCAAAGGGGCAATATGCACTCGAAACGTGGCTAGATTGGTCATAAAGGTATGCAAAGTATGGATACTATTTACATGTTGCATAATAATACTAATTTTACATACAATGCATGAAACAACAATTAATTCAAAAGAAAACAAACTCAGAGATCACATTTTTTCCAACAATAATCCGAGAGTTTGAAGATGATGACGAACCAATGTATTATGGAGGAAAAGCATGACGGTACTATTTCGAATGAAAAATCAATCACATCACGATAGTGTCCTATCTTCATTTGCAAACCTCAAAGAAAAGTTAGAAGAACATGAAAATCAAAAGGTAGATGAAATAAAATAGAAACATTTCCAGCATTATGCTTTAAGATGCATGATAGGTTCACAGGAAATGACTGAAAAACATCCTGTATGCACTCAATGCAATAAAAATAACGTTGCAGTAATTTTTTGGGGATACCCTGCAGATGGGGATGGGTATCTCAAAGCAATAGATGACAAGGAAATTGTTGCAGGAGGTTGCATAGTTTCAAACAATGATCCAAAATGGGAGTGTACTGATTGCCACTACAGATGGGGGATAAGAGATGAGGACGAGGACAGATGACTCAGATTGCCAAAGACATTACAAGGAATTTAAAATAATGTCAAACGAGACAGTGGATTCCAAAAAGAAAAGTGCGTCTGAGGCATTTGTCAACTCCTTTGGAGGATATCCTATAGGGTATGGTGTCGGCATTGTTGTTTTGCCGCTCTCAATGGGTTGGATTCAGGAGGATCCATACATGGCAAACATCGCAATTACAGGGGTGTATGCCACGGTGTCTTTTGTCAGGTCATATTTTTTGAGAAGAATGTTCGAGAAGTACGGTATTGATGATAATTTTCTTCGATTAGGAATAAAATTTGCACGCGGTATAATTGAAAAAGTAAAATAAAAACATTTGACAAGCTAATTGTTGAAACGTATCCATAGGCATTATCCATGACAGACATATTCACTCCAGAAAAAAGATCATGGGTCATGTCCAGAATCAAGGGCAAAAACACAAAGATCGAACTGAGGATGAAGAAGATGCTTGCAGACAGTGGTTACAAGTTTGAAATGCATCCGGAGATGTACGGCAATCCCGACTTTGCACACAGGAGAAAGAGGATTGCAATATTCTGTGACGGCGACTTTTGGCACGGGTACAGGTATGGCCAAAAGAAAAGGCTTGCAAAAAAGTTCTGGCGCGACAAGATTGAGAACAACATGAGGCGCGACAGGAGGTACGGCCGGAAGCTCAGACGGGACGGGTGGTCGGTCCTCAGGCTGTGGGAGCATGACATTGAGAAAAACCCCGAGAAGTGCATGAGAAAGATACTTGCAAAGTTTCATTCAAGGTGATACAACATCAAATTATAATATAAAATCCGGATTGATCTGGAGGTTTTGTGCCTGATTATTTCAATTATTTGAACGGGCATGGTTCATAAAGTACAAAATCATACCCAGAGTAAGAAAATGACGGCCATCGCAACTCTGGGTTCTCACTGCTCCTTGCAGGTTCTAAAGGGTGCAAAGGACGAAGGCCTCAAAACAATGCTAGTTTGTGAAAAAAAGCGCGAAAAACTGTACCGCAGATTTCCATTTATTGATGAATTAATTATCGTAGATTCCTTCAAGGAAGTTCTTGATGCAAAAACTCAAAAAACTCTTGAGGAAAGCAATGCGGTTCTAATCCCACACGGGACACTGATTGCACAAATGAATTCCGAGGAAATCGAATCAATCAAGACCCCGGTATTCGGAAACAAATGGATTCTCAGATGGGAGTCAGACAGAAACATGAAGGAGCAGCTCATGAGAGAGGCCACACTTCCGATGCCAAAACCAATAGCAACACCAAAGGACATTGAAAAATTGGTGATCGTAAAACGACAGGGAGCAGCAGGAGGCAAGGGATACTTTATGGCAGCAAACGAGGAAGACTACAATTCAAAAAGAAATCAGCTGATATCAGAAGGGGTGCTTTCAGATGATGAGACTCTATACATTCAGGAATATGCCGCAGGTGTTTTGGCATACTTGCAGTTCTTCTACTCACCGCTAACGGGTGAATTGGAATTCTTTGGAGCTGATCAAAGACACGAGTCAGACATCGAGGGCCTTGGAAGAATTCCAGCAGAGCAGCAATTAAAATCAACAAAGGTTCCGTCCTTTAACGTGATTGGAAACAGTCCGCTAGTTCTAAGAGAGTCACTGTTGGACGAGGTGTACACAATGGGCGAGAATTTTGTAGAGGCGGCAAAGAGAGTTGTCGCTCCAGGAATGAACGGACCGTTTTGTATCGAGGGAGTTTACGACGAGAATGCAAAATTCACATCATTTGAGTTCTCAGCAAGAATCGTTGCAGGAAGCAACATCTACATGGATGGCTCCCCTTACTATTCGCTACTGTTCAACGAGAACATGAGCATGGGCAAGAGAATCGCAAGGGAGGTAAAGATTGCAACAGAGAAAAACCAACTGGACAAGATTACCACATAGGATTTGATGTAACATGGGACTAAAGGACAAAATTAACAAAGTTTCAGCAGTTGGATTGATTTCATCTGCTGCGGTAATAGCTGCAGGAATTGGTTTGGAAAACAAGGAACTGTTTGGATTTGAGAACGCAATGCTGCTTTACGTATTGCTGCCATCCGCACTGATTTGGTTTGGCACAAGAAAGAACGGCTGCGGCAGCTGCAATCAAATTCCGCTGGATTCTGAAAAGAAAAATTAAATTATTTTAAATTAAAGATGGGTCAGTTATGACACAATGCTATTCATGAAACATCTATCTGCCTTTCTGTAAAACATCGTCTGAAAACTTCATGTCATCTTCAATCCAATTTTTAATTTGTTCTTTTGAGATGTATGCAGATTCATCAATACAGCCATCGGTAGATTCCAACGTACCGCCAAGATTTTCAATAAAATCCACTAATTCTTTTGAACATTTTTTACAAAACGACGCGCCACCGCCCCCAGTATATCGAACCACCGTGATGAACAGACTTGAGTCCGTATTGGAATTGCAGTGACCGCATTTTATCCGGTCATGGTAAATTGGTTGTGGATAGATGCCCTTGTTGCCAATTAGACAACTTTGGCAATACTCTACTTTCCAATCATCATCAATGTTAAAAAAATAATCCGCATTCTCCTTTTCGCAATCCCCGCACCTACCATTGCCATTGATGAGAAATGGTTCTTTGGAATACCTTGTAGGTGTAAACAAGGGTTTGACCATGTGGAATGGTCGGGAATTGAAGTTTTAAAAGATAATGATATTTTGCACTGTTTCTAGGCGTAAAAATTTGTGGGAATGACCTGTCTGTCTTAAACGAAATCAGAACAGTAGTCTCGTGTTTGTTCCATTCACTTTGTGCAAGAAGATAATGCCGTTCGATGAAAGAAGGGTTAGAAACCAACATGGTTATCACAGGTCTTGTGTTTGGCACGTTGCTCATCTAGTCAGATTGGAAAATTTCTATTGAGTTCTATATAGCATACAATGCACTAGATGAACTAATCAGAATCAACATAAGTAAAAATTTGGAATATGCAATGTATGGAAACAGAAACTAAAAAAGAATTTCACGACGACGATCTAGATGATGTTGACGATGAAACAGATTTTTGGTTTGAATGAGTTAATAATTCATGATAACTAAAAATAAATTATTTTGATTTAACATCCATGCCGTGTTGGGATTTAATGATGTACTTGTCTCGAACCTTTACGCTAATCCAGTCAATTACCAAGACGGTAATCAAAACAACCAACATAAACATTGCAGCCTTTCCGTACTCAAAGAACTTGATGTAGTTAATTATGAAAAATCCAATACCGCCAGCACCGACAATTCCAAGAATGCTGGTTTGACGCACATTGTAATCAAACATGTAAAGTATCTGGCCCAGCAAATGGGATGCAGATTCAGGAAGTACAACGTAACGAATTAGCTGGAACTTGCTGACGCCGATAGAGCTTACGGCATCCATAGGGTCTGAATCAATGGTTTCAATTGACTCGTATTGCAGTTTTGTAACAAAGCCTATCGTGTACATTACAATTGCCAAAACACCAGCATACGGTCCCAACCCGACCATGATTACAAACAATAACGCCCACAAAATGGATGGAAATGTACGAATTACAGCCAATAGTGCACGTGTTGGGGCGTAGACAAATTTGCTGTTTAGATTTCGGGCAGCAAGCATGCTCAGAGGCAGACCAATCACCACGCCAATCACGGTTCCAATAAACGCCATTTGAAGAGTTTCAAGCATTGCCCATAACGCGGTTGGAATGTATTTGAGATCGTCAATCAGGGACTCTAGAACAAATATTTCGGCAACGATGACTCCAAGGTTCGGTATCCCCTCTGCAAAGTCAACGGGGTTTGCATCAACGTTGTATGACGCAATGATGACCAGACCCACAATTATTGCAATGACGATGTTATTCTTTGGGGTCAGTGTTGTTCATCTCCATTATTTCCTCGATAGTCAGGTTGCCTGTTTGAAAGTCAACTATAGAATCACCCTCAACGCCAATTTCTAAAATCTTCTCACCCTCCTTAATCACTGCGACCCGATTTGCATATTCCAGTGCAAGTTTCATGTCATGGTGCACCATGATTGCAGTCAGGTTCATTTTCTTTTGTGCGTCCAAAATTAAATCCATAATTTCTCGGGCCGTTACGTGGTCCAACTCTGAAACAATCTCGTCAGCTAGTAAGATAGTAGGTTTTTGCATTAGTGCTCGAGCTATTGCAACCCGTCTTTTTTCCCCACCACTAATCATGTATGCTTTACGAGATTCCTTTCCGGACAGACCAACTAATTTTAAAATTCTCTTAGCCTCTTGAATCTCATGTTCGGGAAATTGTTTTAGAACGGATTGTATTTTGCTAAGCCTTGGCAATGCACCAATCAAAATGTTATCAAGGACGCTGCTGTTTTTTACAAGACCCAGACTTTGAGGAATGTATCCTATTGTGTGCATCATTTTTTTAAACGTCTTGTCATTCATGTTTGGGGTTTGATAGTCCATTTTGATTGTGCCCTTGCTGGGGGTCATCATGCCGTTCATCAGTTTTAGCAGTGTTGACTTTCCGGAACCTGATTGGCCAACAATTGCATAGTTGGTTCCCCTGTCAATGGACATGTTAACTCCGCTTAGGGCAAAACTTTTGGAATCATATGATGTCCACACGTCGTTCATTTGGATTATTTTATTTGTAGAAATTAATGAAAAAGAAGGGGTTTCGGTCATTTGAATTTGTATAGTTTCAAATGAGCCGGGTTTTATTTGCTCTTATCATATTTGTCTAAGATTTTTTGATCAAGACCAGTCAATGAGTCGATAAAGGTTCCAAATTCACCAATATGCATAGTGGTTGTTGTTGGAACTAGTGCCTCAGCACCATACAGATTAGTTAGAATTGAGTTGTGCTCGTCATAATTGAGTTTAATCAATGCGCTAACTAAATTGTCCTTAGTTGGTTCGGTCATGCTAGAACTTACCATAAAGACATGTGATGGTACAGGTCCAATTGTGGTAACTGGACGTAATTTTGCTTGATCCTCTAAATCTAGGTATTTCTTTGGAGCAATATCTGAGCCAAATGCAACATCGACATCACCCTTTAACAGTAAATTCAATGCTGCCTTGTAGCCACCTGCAAATGTATAACTTTCAAAGTTATTTGCAAGTGCTTGCTCTAAAGCAACTATGTCGTTGCCTTCGATATTGATATGACCGTCAGTTACTAGAGTTCCCATAGGTCGTACAAACCCAGAGGAACCAGTTATGCTAGTAAATGCAACGCGTTTGCCAACAGTGTCTTCCAATGTGTTAATTGAGTCATTTTCTGCTAACGTCCAAACCGTTGCTTGATAGTTTACCTTACCTTTGACTAATTCTGCCAATACAGCTTCTGCACCTGTTCTTTCATGGGTAATCCATGCAGGTCCAGTATCCATAAAGGCAGCGTCAATATGACCAAATCTCATGCCTTCAATGATGGTTTCATAGTTTGTTGGGACAACTATCTCAACGTCAATTCCAAGTTCAGATTCTAAGAATTTTTCCAGAACTTCTGCTTTTGGAGTTAGTTCATCAGCTTTTTCAACTGGAATAAATCCAATAGTTAAGGAATCAACGTCAATTGCGTTTGCATCAACGGTAACATATTCAACCTCATTTGTTGTCGGAGCACCAATCATTGTAGAAGAAACAGCTAGTGTGGAAACACCAACAATTGCAAATACAGCAACTAATGCGAGAATTATGTTTTGGTTCATTTAATTCAAAAATTAGTTTTAGCTAAGATTATTTAAAGAACTTGATAATTTTATTGAGTTATTCTAAATCTATAGAATAAGAACATGTTTTAGCTAATTGGATATTTTAGAATTGGAATCATTTGGATGCAAGAGCAGGGTTGGCTCCATGTTCTCCAATGTTATCTCCACCTTTCCAATCCTGCTGCGGTAAAGTTTGATTTTTTTACCCTCTGGAGAAATCACGTATTTGTCAACTTCAGCCAGTGCAAGATCCTCAAGTGTGGACAGTGTCTTGTAGACAGTTGAAAGGGATATTTTCAATTCGTTTGCAATTTGAGTGACATCTTTCGACTCCTCCTTGACAGAAAACAAGACTGAACGCGTGCATACATTGCTCAATGATTCAATGATTTTTTGATTAATATCAAATTCGGATAACTGAATTATACCCCGTTTAGACACAAAATATCTAATTTGACACCAATATTAAAACTGGCTCAGGCTTCTTTATCGATATTTCAGCCTGCTTGATCCTGCTTCGATATATTTTGTATTTTCGCCCTTTATCAGATATCATCCATTGTTCAACCTTGATGAGTGTAAGCTCTTCAAGGTCAGACAATTTTTTGTAAACTGAACTGAGCGGTATCTTTAGTTTGTCTGAAAGTTCAGCGGCAGTGCGTCCCTTTTTAACAATTGTAAATAAAATTGCTCGGGATTCTGAATCAGCCAGTGCTTCCATTACTTTTTGAGTAATGTCATATTTTTTTAATTGTGGAAGTGTTATGCGTTTTGTCATTTGATATCAATGAATAATACGCATATTTAAACATCCTATAGATATTCTCATTCTATAGAATAAGAATTAAGTGTGATCAGGTGACAAGTTTGAATTATCAAATCTATTCCAAAACAATCCCAGAATAAATCCAACGGATATCCAAAAAGAGGTTACCCCAAGAACGGACATGAGTCTAAATTCATTAACTAAATTCATCGGAGCTGTAATCTCATCAGGATTTTCTGGCATTGCAAAGAATGCAGTGGTGATAAAAACAGCGTATCCGACCAATCCCAGATATTTTTTGTTGCTTTGTAATTTCTGCGATAGTTTGTAAAATGCAAGTGCTCCAAATCCAGATATTGCAATAAATAAAATGTATAAAATTGATCTTAGAACCACGGTTTCAGAATCGCCGACAGTCGGAGGGTTTGCAGGATATTTTAAAAACGGAATCAAATAGACGGTAATCCACATCATTCCTGCAAGAATTACGGCCTTTGTTACATCATTTTTACCAGGTAAGGAATTTCGGGACAAGGCATATACGATTCCAAATAACGAGCCCATGGCAACCCCCAAAATTATTCCAGCTAAAACTTGTCCACTTTTTTGCCAGACCCGGTACTCCTCATAATCTGCCCAAAATTGTGGATTGTCATCCTCCTCACCGGAAGCAAAAAGATTCTCGTTTTCGATTCCAATTGCCTGATCAAGATAGGGCTCCACTATTGCAAAATTTACAGTGCCATGAATTGCTCCTGCAAGTGCGCCTGAAATTATAACGATTGCAATAAAGGCGGTACTTTTCATAAAAATATCACTAAACTAGACCAATTAATAGAATACCCAGATTTTAAAAATAGATTATAGGATTAGAAAAAGAAAATTAAATCTTAATGGCACGGAAATCCGGCTGCATGTCTCATATCATGAGTAAGTTCATGGATAGTTAGATCAACAAATGCTTGTTCACCGTAAACTACGCTAAAGATATGACCTTGATCAAAACCTACAACAAACAATCCGGCTGCAAATACTATAGATAATACCAATATTGCGACTTTAGATACACTTGTTTTAGATACACTAAGTTGTTGTACTTTAGACATCAAAAATACACTTGGTTGAATGTATTTATGTTCTTTGATATGAGTCCAGTTTTAGAAAATATCGCAATGCCATAATTTTGATCGACAAATGATGCATAAACAGAATACAAGAACTCAAAGTCATAGTGTTAAAAATTAACGAAGATATTTACAATTTAAAAATAAAACAGATTTTATGGCATCATACTATCTATCAATACCGATTATAATTGGAATTATAGTCGGAGGTTTTCTTGGCACATATGGAATTAATTCAAACGATTCAGAAATAATCACATCTTCAAAATTGATTGAAAACGGATCACCGTTTTTAGGGAATCCAGATGCACAGATCACGATATTGGAGTGGGGAGATTATCAGTGCACGTTTTGCTACAAATTTCATCAAAATACATTGAAAATAATTGATGAGGATTTCATTAAAACTGGAAAAGTAAAAATGGTTTTCAAGGATTTTCCACTGAACGGTCCTGATTCAAAATTAGCTGCAGAGGCATCTTACTGTGCACATGATCAAGAAAAATATTGGCAGTATCACGACGAGATTTACAGAAATTGGGGAGGGGAGAGAACAGGATGGATTACAAGAGATTCGTTGGCAGGGTTTGCGCAAACAGTGAATTTGGATCTGAAAAAATTTAACGAATGTTTGGATGACAACAAACATGAAAGTAAGGTGAACTCACTTTATGAGTTTGGAAACGATATCGGAATTGATGCAACGCCTTCATTCTTAGTATTCAGTGATCAAGAAATAATCAAAATTCGTGGAAATCAGCCACTGGAAGTATTTTTAAAAACTTTTGACAAATTAGAGTAGCATGTGTAAACAACATTGTACGGAGAAACAACTATCAGTAGATATTTTCTTTGTAAGTTATGAAAGTACACAATTTTAGTTTAATCGTAATCGGTTATGGGCTGATTTCACTTGGAATGATGTTCATGATGCTGTTCATCCAAACCCTGGGAAGTGCATGGTTAATTTTTGGCTCAGTTACATTTGTGGGAGCAGTTTGGATAATAAGAAAAGAAAGGATAGACAGCAAAGAGCAGAGTTTGCAAAGAGAGTTTTTGGAGATGGGTTTTGGTGAATGTGTCAAGTGCGGGGAATTTAGATTTGATAAAAAAGTTAATCGATGTACAAGTTGTGGATATTCAGGCTATCAAAATTAGTCAAGTTAGAACATCGGGGATTTAAAAGACTCATCACCCAGAATTACATCATTGTTTGTGCCTAAAATCATTCAATTTGTCTCAAAATAAAATCATAGAGATATTACGTCATATTATGACGAATTAAAATTTTCAGATAATAAAATAAAGCAATATGGATTAATATCCGATAAAAAGGATAAACAGTGAATGGGCAAGATCAACATAGAAAAGCAGGATTCAGTTAAACTCTATAAAATTAGAAAAACGCTAGAGGAATTATCTAAAAAATCAGGCAGAGGTACAGAGTTAATTACGGTGTACATTCCAAAAGGAAAACAACTTCACGAAATTATCAGTTCGCTTCAACAAGAACAGGGAACTGCAGATAACATAAAGTCTGATCTTACAAGATCCCACGTAGTTGATTCCTTGGGCAAAGTTGTTCAAAGATTAAAGCTGTACAAAAAAACGCCTCAAAGAGGATTGGTGATGTTTTGTGGTGCACTGCCTTCAGAAGAAGGAGGGCCATTGGGAAGTGAGGTGGTTACTGTATGGGAAATTGATCCGCCAAAAGATTTGAATCAATACCTTTACAGATGCGATGATCATTTCCACGTAGATATTTTAAAAGACATGCTAAAGGATGACAACCTTATCGGATTTTTGGCAATTGATGCAAAGGATGCAGGTTGGGGATTGTTGTATGGTGACAAGATTGAAGTTTTGTCCCAAACAGGTTCAGGAGTAGCAGGTAAACACAGACAGGGTGGCCAGTCGGCAAAAAGATTTCAAAAATTAAGAGAGATGGAATTAAGTTATTTTTACAACAGAGTTGCACAAACCACAAGGGAGTATTTCATAGACATCTATCCGGTTAAAGGACTAATTATCTCAGGTCCGGGGCCTACAAAGGAGGACTTCATAAATGGAAATTACTTGGAATACAGGTTGCAAAATAACATCATCAATACAATTGATTCTGGTTATGCAGGTGCTGAAGGAATCAGGGAGGCGTTTTCAAAATCAGGGGACATCTTAGGAAATTTCAGATTGGTCGAAGAGAAAAAATTGATAGAGGATTTATTCAGGGAGGTAAACACCAACACAGGAAAAGGATCATACGGGTTACAGGAAGTTATAGGATATTTGAAAAATAACGTGGTTAAAATTTTAATGATTACAGATAACACCAACCTACACAGAGTCGAGGCGGAGTGTAAGCGCTGCAAGCACATCGAAGAAGACATCGTAGAAAGGCAACTTGTAATTCCAAAAAAGACAGAATACAAAAACAAACCTTGCACAGAATGCAATGCGATGGACAAAGAAGTTAACGAGCAGGATATCGTAGACTACTTGCAAATTATCGCAGCAAAAACAGGATCACAGTTGGAAGTTATTTCTGGAAGTGCAGAGCATGGAAATATGCTTGCAAGTCTCGGGAAGGTTGGAGCGATTTTAAGATACAATCCAGGTCATTCTAAATAAGGGCTGCACGAATTTTTACTGCAAGTTCAGACAATACGGCATCAGTTGGAATTTGACGTTTTGTCCATTCTGTACCCTTGTTGTTGTATCTGGGAATGATGTGGATGTGTACGTGTGGAATTATTTGTTTTGCAGCTTTGCCATTGTTTTGAGCTAAACTAAATGCATCCGCACCGGATCCCAATAACACCGCTTTTGCAATTTTAGGGACTATTGAAAAGATCCTTCCAACATCATCTGAATCCATATCTGTGATTCGCCCATGGTGTTTTTTTGGAATTACTAGCGTATGTCCGTCGTCAATAGGGTACTTGTCTAAAAAGGCAATATGATCTTCGTCCTCATATACAAGATGACCATCGCGTTTTCCATCCAAAATATCACAAAAAATACAGGTCATGCCAAAGACTATTTTTCAATTTTATTTATTGTTTTTATTATGTCTTTTAATAGGGGTAATTTCAGAGTTTGAACGTTCATGGGCAGAAAAGATAGAAAAGAGCGTGAAATTAAACGTGACAATTATGCCACAAAACACTCAGCTGCAAAGAAAAAAGAAACGCTAATTGCAATAGCAGTGTTATCAGTAATTGCAGTAATTGTAGGGTATGCAGGATACATGTTCGTAAATATGACAGTTGAAGCTCCCGGAGGTCCAGAAAATGCAGGTGCGTTAGGAAGTGAGCATGCTCATGCAGCAATTTTAGTAAAAATATTTGGCGACGAATTTGATTTCTCAGCACCAGCATATCAAATTAAATCTCCATGGATACATTTTGAATCTCGAGACGGTACAACTATTCACAAACATGCAACAGGTGTGGAGTTGGAGTATCTGTTTAATTCACTGTCAATAGGATTAGATGATCAGTGCTACGTATTCCCTGATGGAAAGGCATTTTGTACAACTGACGAATATTCACTAAAGTATTTCATCAACGGGGAAGCAATGTCAGACATAAGAAATTATAACATTGTAGAAGACGATAGAATTCTGATAACATTTGGTGGAGAAACAGATGAGCAGATCCAGGAATACCAGACACAGCTTGATAATCAAGAGATTATGAAATAGTAAGTTTTTTTATTATGATCAATGCGTTCAATGGTGATAACAATGAAAAGATGTTGCGATAATCCTGAAAAATATTTCATAGAATTTAGAAAAAGAAATGATGACGAGTTAATCTGGCTAGTATGTGAAGAGCATTTTCAAAATGAGGAATATAGGAAAAATGTCCGAAGAATCCAACCTGTCAATTAGTAATTATCTATGATTTTGAATCTTCCTTTGTAGTAAACTGTGCCATTTTATCAAATATCATATAGTATCCACATTTAGTGCAACGTAAAACAGTTAATTCAGTAGTTAGAAATTCTTTGTCTTCAAATTTTCCACCCAGTTTTACATTTTCACCCACAATCATTGCTTTGTCACTTTTACAAACAGGGCATTGAAGGGCTTTTTGCTCAATTTTTGACGTATCGCTCACACAAATATCATTTAGGATTTACAATTTAAATGAATAAAATTTTAGAAAATACTAACATTTGTGCAGTAGCAGACAACAACTCTTGCATTTACTTCTGAGTGGAAATTTTTTCAATGTCTCTTCCAGAGTATACCCATCCAACACAACAGCGTTTGTTCTATGTCCATTATCACATTTTAGTTTATGAATAGTAAACAACATAAAATTGCTGAATTTTATTTTAACTTAAGGGTTATGATGTATCTAAAAAATAGACATCAGCGGTAACTCATTCTCAGATAATTTTAAAAAACTCTAAATTATACTGATTTGAAAATAGTCTATTATGGAAATATCTAGCAGGAATGTAGTAGAAGGTACTGCTAGATCCCCACATAGAGCAATGTACAAGGCCATGGGGCTTACAGATAATGATTTATCAAAACAGTTCATAGGAGTTTGTCATACAGGTAACGAGGCAACCCCGTGCAACATTCATCTTCCACAATTAGCCTTAGAAGCTAAACGCGGGGTGTCAGATGGCGGTGCAACCCCTAGAGAGTTTTCAACAATTGCAGTAAGTGACGGAATTGCAATGGGACATGAAGGTATGAAATCATCTTTGGTATCTAGAGAAGTAATTGCAGATTCAATTGAATTGATGGTCAGGGCACATCAATATGATGCACTGGTCGGCATTGCAGGATGTGACAAAAGTTTACCGGGAACCATGATGGCAATGGCAAGATTAAACATTCCATCAGTATTTGTTTACGGCGGAACAATCCAGCCAGGAATGTTAGATGGAAAAGAACTGACAGTTGTAGATGTCTATGAAGCCGTAGGTGCTTACGACGCAGGAAAATTATCATTAGAGGATTTAAAAAATATCGAGAATGTAGCATGTCCAAATGCAGGATCGTGCGGCGGAATGTTTACTGCAAACACCATGGCATCCATTTCAGAGGCCATTGGTTTGGCCTTACCAGGTAGTGCCAGCCCCCCAGCAGAAGATGACAGACGAAATACAATGGTGTATGATTCAGGAGTTGCGTGTGCCAAACTTTTAGAGATGAACATCAGGCCCAGAGATATCTTAACTTTTGAAGCATTTGAAAACGCAATAATGATGTTAAATTCAGTTGGAGGTTCAACAAACGGCATATTGCATTTACTTGCACTTGCAAATGAGGTAAATATTGATTTGACGTATGATGATTTTGAAAGAATTCGAAAGAAAACCCCGCATCTAGCTGATATGAAGCCTGGTGGAAATTATGTAATGGAGTCATTGGATAGAATAGGAGGCATACCATTTGTCTTAAAAAAATTGTTAGAAAAAGGACTACTAAATGAAAATTGCATGACAGTTACGGGTAAAACAATTAAAGAGAATCTCGATGCCATTAAACTTCCAGATACAGAGCAACATGTTGTAAGATCAATTGAAAATCCTCTACATGAAGTTGGCACTGCAGTTATTCTAAAAGGAAGTCTAGCTCCAGAAGGAGGCGTAATTAAAACAGCAGGTGTGGAGATGACAAAATTTACGGGCGGTGCTAAAGTTTTCGACAGAGAAGAATATGCATTTGATGCAGTGTCTAAAGGTGAAATTGATGAGGGAGATGTAGTTGTAATCAGATACGAAGGACCTAAAGGCGGGCCAGGAATGAGAGAAATGCTAGCAACAACTGCAGCATTAGTAGGTCAAGGATTAGGCAAGAAAGTGGCAATGGTAACAGACGGTAGATTTTCTGGAGGTACAAGAGGATTCATGGTAGGACATGTAGCACCAGAAGCATATGTTGGCGGACCGATTGCACTAGTCAAAAATGGCGACAAAATTACAATTGATACTGAAACAAACGCTCTGGACATCCACGTGTCTGAAGAAGAGTTAGAAAGTAGAAGAAAGCAATGGAGTAAACCTGAACCAAATTATAAAACTGGCGCTCTTGCAAAATTTGCAACTCTTGTAGGCTCAGCTGCAAATGGTGCAATTACATCCGCTAACCCATAAAAATAATTAAATCGTATAGAAAATCCATTAAGCCTTATCAAAAATAATTACTAAAAATGACAACAAGGAAAGTTAGATCATTTTACAACAGATTGTGGTCAAACATTTAAAATAATTTTATTATATTACGACTAAATAAGTAGTATTACTTAATATAATAATACTAATCTTAAGTATAACTAAATCAATAAATACCAGTAAATCATTATTCAAACATGAATCATTTAGAGGAGAATAACGTATCATATGCACATCACTGGAAAAGAGCAATGAAAATGAGCATTGCATTATTCATACATGCATGGATTCCAAATATTCTAGAACATTATGCTAGTGATCAATTAAAAAAATAAATAATTTTGAACTCATTTTCTTAACGAACAAACATAGCACCGTCAATTAAAGTACAAAATTGCTTTGAGATGTTAATGAATGGTTTTAGTTAACGTGATTTATTTTTCATAGCGTGTCTGTCGTTTTTTTTAAATTGTGTTTCTAAAACTATTCTAGTTCTTTGTCTTTTGTAAAACAATATTCTGCTTCCTTGTCCATACCTAATTTTTTTAATGCTGCGCCCTTGTGTCTCAATGCAGAAGGGTATTCAGGATTCTTTTTAATTACATCATCAAAGCATTTGACAGCATCTTCAAATTTTTTTAAATTAGCTAGTGCGTTGCCTTTGTTAAACATGGCCCTAAGATCTTCAGGATTCAATCTAATGGTTTTGTCATAGCATGCGATGGACTCTTCAAATTTTCTTAATTGTGCCAATGCATTACCTCGGCTAAACCATGCGTTAGCATCTTCAGAGTTAAATCTAATTACCTGATTATAGCATTCGAGTGATTCTTCGTATCTTTCTAGTTTGTTTAATGCAAAACCCTTGCGGGTCCAGGCCATCAGATCTTCAGGGTTTAATCTAATTGCTTGACTATAACATACAATGGATTCATCATCCTTGCCTAGTTCAGATAATGAATTACCTTTGCTGATCCAGGCATCGCAATTTGTAGAGTCTAAACTGAGTGCTTCATCATAGCATGCGATAGCTTCTTCATTTTTGCCTAGATTGTCAAGTGATGTTCCCCGGTCACACAAATTTTTACCCTCAACGACCCAATCTTCTTTTCTCTTATCAATTTTAGATTTACCAAAACCAAACAATCCCATGTAGAGATATTGTAATATGTCCATTTAAGATTATTTTATTTTCTTTAAAAAGATCTAGTAATTTAAAAACAGAGTATATTAAATTCAATATCATAAATTTATAAAAATAAAATACATTCTTTAAAATCTAAATTAAACAGTAAAAGTTACATGTATGAAAAGAAACTTCTACAAGACCAAAAAGAACGAACAGTCCTTTTTGTAGGATTTCTAATTATTATGGGCATATCAATTATGATGATCCCGTAATTTTTTTATTTTTATTCAAATTAAAAAAAACGTCTAATCAATCATGAAAAGTTTGTTTGCCTAGGAAACATCATAGTAAAATTATATTTTTTCGTGATTTAAGAAGGAGATAAAGACAGGTGAAATTAATAAAACGTATTGAATGATTTAGATGTGTACGAGTGTGAGCATCAGAATAAAACTCAAAGAAAAGTTAAATCTGAATGCAACATGATGGTTTGTGACAAATGTTATGCTGAATTCACAGATGTGTCCACACGGCCATTATTTTTAGCAAAACAAATTTTAACTTTAACTAACAAAAAGATAGAAAATATGCCGACATTTATGAGCGGTAAAGTACCAGATGATTCGTTAAATTTATGGCACAATTGTAACAAAGAGGTTTTGGAACAATTAAAAAAAATCAAACATGTTTCTAAAGACATCAAGAATGAAGAAATTGCAACAAAGGATGAGACAAATTACAATTTTAAAGACATACTGCACGATACAGTCCTAGATGGAGAAAATCTTCATAATCTGTATAGACATTCTACAAAATTGATCAAGTAGTTAATAAAAAATTAAAAACGTGGACTAAGATTCATCCATCCCCAAAACATCATGGTAAGCTTTTGGTATCATTTGCTGGCCTTTAAAAAACACGTTATTTACAGCCGTGTCAAGAACATAGGTTCTTGCCCAATCGTTGTCGCTTCTTATTGAACGGCCAAACCCTTGCAGCAATTTAGTCAGTGTTTGAGAAGTGTACCACAAAGGAAATTTGTTCATTTTTGCCTTTGTTCTTTTCTCAGTGTAATTTGGGTATGGTACTTTTGCAATGATTTGAAATCTAGATAAATCATCTTTCAAATCCACACCCTCCCAAAGAGATGACGAAAGTAAAACACCAGTAGGATCACAAGAATGTTCAGAGATCACTTCGTCTTGTGTTTTATCCTCTCTGTTTTTACTATGACAGAGTCGAATTCGTCCAGTATTTTTTGGGGATAGGTGTCGAATAATTTTATGACATCTTGGAATTGAAGAAGTTAGAATCAATCCACGTTGATCAGAGTGGTCATCCAAAATTTTATCAATTGTCCTTATTACTTCCAATTCGTCTTCTTCAGTGGAGCCATAACTTAATCGCCTAACATTGAGAAGATCAATTTTTCTGTTTTCCAATGAGAACGGGGATTTAGACGTATCAACAAACGCAACATCGTCTTTTTCCAAACCCATATTTTCACAAAAACTGGATTTGTGTATTGTTGCAGACATAAAGATTTGATACTCTGTTTCAAAAAATTCATGTGCAAACTTTGAAACGTCGATAGGTTTTACGGATATAGTTCTAAAATTGCCATTGATGTCTTTTACAGGGTCATTAACTACAAAGTTATCCTTGTCTGCAATGATGTCAATTTTTGCCTGTGCGGCCTTATCGTAACGTCGCTCCAAGCCTGTAATTAATTCAAAATCAGGATTGTTCTGAAACAGTGTACTTTCCTTGATATCTTTAATCTTTTTAGCATACGAAAATGCAATGTCATCGGTAAGTTGAATCATGGAATCTAAATCCGTGAAATTGTACCTGTCAGTACTTAAATTACATTCGTCCACCTGTCCAGCAAAAATATCAAATCCGACAAATTGAATTATTTGATCTTCGATTTTATGAGCTTCGTCAAATACAGTCACCTTTCTATTGAGATAGTCAGCAAATAATTTTTTATTGTATTTCATAATGGTAAAAAACGCATGGTAATTCCACAACGAGTGGTTAGAAACAAGAGCATCGTATTTTTGTAAATAATAATGACATGAAAGGGAATCCTGAGTTTTATCTTCAACTTGCTTAATGGTAGGTTTGAATTTACAGACTTGAACCACCTCCTTTCCGTTTTTGTTTATTCTTTCTTGGCATTGGCCCTTATCACAAGTCAATCCCCACCTCATGGACTCTCTATCGTCACCTACTTTTTCAGCATCCATTAATTTCAAACACGGGAAGTTTTGTTTTCCTTTAACTGGTTTTAAAAACGGGATATCCTTGATGTACTGATCTTGCAAATGTTTAGAGGCAGTTACAGTGAAAGAGCTGTCAAAATAATTTGAAACTGTAGCGCCAACCAGAGACTTTCCAACACCAGTAGGAGCACAAATAACTATTTTTTTGTATCCTGATTGAAGATTTACTTCTATTTCATCTAGTATGTCTTTTTGAATTTGGCGTGGCTTAAAGGGATCAGGAAATTTTTCTAAAAGAGTCAAGGATGATAATCTCGGTTATAGGTATTAAAAGCATGAAGGTTCTTGTACTATACGGAATTTACCATCCTAGTTTAATATCTAGTCAAATTATCATAGATTATGGAATTACTAGACGATAAAATGAGAGTTTGGATAGATAGTGCAAAACTAGTAAAAGCAGTATCAGGGGTCTACGTATTATACAATAGAAGAAAAGAACCAATTTTTATTGGTGAAACAAAAAATTTAGAAACTACATTTACAAAATATGTCGATACAGAATTTGAAGGAGATGAGTGCATGCAAAAAACTTCAGCGTATCAAAGAATATTTACAAATGATCACGTAGAAGAGCAAAAAGAAGTAATGGAAAAATTCAAAAATGAAACAGGAAAACTTCCCGAGTGCAACAACAAAATTAAAATTGAAACGCCGTAAAAATTAATTTAAGATTATAATTATTTTTTTCAGATAGAGCAGCAACATAATATAAAATTTAGATATACACCATACGAGAATATAAAGAAAATCATCAAGTATTTGAATTTTTAAGACAAATGCAGCAAAGTCATAAAAGCAATTGTAGCATAACTATGTCAATGCATCAATGTTACTACTGTGAGCAAATATTTGATTCAAAAGAAGACTTATTCCAACATGCTGAAATACACTCAGATTCTGAAAGAAAAAAAGAAATTACAGATAGGCAAAAAAAATAACCAAAAATTAGAGGAGTCAAGTAAAAAATAAAGAAGATTTAGAATTAATCTAATTTAGAATACTGCATAAAAAATATTCAAAGTTAGTGTCGCAGCATTATTGCAGAAATTGAATATCACATAATTCAAAAATAAGAGCATCAAATGCTTTATTTCATATGATTGAAAATAATGAAACCACAATTAAACAAATAAAATAGATTTTGGCTTAGAATGAGAAAAAGCAAGGATGCAGAGCCTCATTTAAAATACCATGAAAGTTTTATGACTTATCTAAACTCAAGATCTAAAAACAAAAGCAGGGCAAATAAAATACACACGAAAATTTATGAATCACAATGACAATTTTTTAAAAATATTTGAATATTTTGTTTGGTTTGGAATATTTTGGCCATATTCCGTC
>Ga0209263_1000519_pt1 | contig 24986 bp, 24 predicted proteins | sample SaaInlV_DNA_100m_FD_184684 | JGI IMG/M metagenome (GOLD analysis project Ga0209263, IMG submission 184684) | Marine microbial communities from expanding oxygen minimum zones in the Saanich Inlet - SI075_LV_DNA_100m (SPAdes) (version 2) | ecosystem: Environmental > Aquatic > Marine > Unclassified... | reverse complement strand
GCTTTAGCATCTCTATGGCCAGCTACTGCTACATCACCATAAATACCACCAGTTTCCATTACATTAGCAGCTAAGTAACCACCAACTGATGCTGACCTATTCTTAATTTTTTGTAATTGTTTCTTACTTATTTGTTTGTTGACATATTTCTTACCCATGTACTGGGCACCATATCTTAAACTACCATAACCAACAGCTGCGGTACCAGCAGTAAAGTATGCAGCTAGTGCAACACCGCCTATCTCAATGATAGATGGCATAGCTTCACCAAGTAAGGCTGTTACCTTTTGTAATGCTTGTGGGCTAAACCAATCTATTTCCTCAATAGGTGGTAAGTGTGCACCGTTACGCTGAGCTTCATCAATGTTAGCTAAATAATGCTCTAACATCTTAGTTGCAAATTCTTCATTACCAGTAGCATCTGCAATTAATGCAGCAAAACCATAACCAGTAGCTTGTAAATTATCTACACCTGAACTAAAACTTCTTTCAAAAATTGCTTGAAGACTGTCTGATTTATCTACAAAGTCAGATGAGTATTGACCTAATCTTACTTTAGCCTTTTGTTCAGAAGCATTCTGCCCATAGTCTATACTTTTAGACCTAGATTTAGCTGCTATTCCTGCTTCTTTTTCTGATTTGTGTACACTAGTAGGTTCTATGTCACCTCTAGCAAGCATTACAGCAACTTCATCATCTGAGTATTTCTTACCATCCCAGATGGTAGGAACATTAACCCACTTACCATCTACCTCAAGTGTTGTAGATTTCTCAGAAACAATTTCACCATTTAAATAAAATGCAGGTCTTCCAAACTGTGTATTACCAACAACTTGACCTTCATTAGGCATTTTGAAGTTAGAGTAATTACTACCATTCTCAGCTTCGTATTTAGAACGTATTTCGTTTTGTTCTGGAGTGTTATCAAACCACCTAGTATTAAATTCAGGTGTGTTCATGGCGTTGTATACATCAACACCGGTGAATGGATTTGTTACTGTAGCTTTAGTACGTTTATCTGTTGACCACTTTAATGATGTGGGGTCATATGTGGCATCTGCAACAATGCCATTATTAATGTCTTGACCTTCAGAGGCAACCTTGTCAAATAACTCTTCTGAACGTTTACCCATAGCAAAGATAACATCATTAGTTATCCTATCTTCAGGTACATTCCATAACTTAGCATAGTGAGCACGTTGGCTATCCCTACCTTTACTTTCAGCTTTATAAAATGATGTCTCTGGTGCATCAATTCCTAGAGCACGTAATCCAGCTTCCTTATCACCTAAAGTAAAATAACCTGAATCTGCATCAGTACCTTTACCTTGTAAGTTTTTGAAAGTTACCCTGTTAGTACCTTGCTCTAAAAAGTTAGAATTACCTTGTTCAATTCGTGTAGATACATTATCTAAGTAACTATTACGTATAGCTTCTTCTAAAAAGGTTGTTGAGTTACCTGAAATGTCAGATAATTTTTCACGTTTACGTGTACTTGTTGAAGCTAAACTCTGTATTTTACCTGCTACAACACTGCTAAAAATCTCAGAAGATGAGGCCATAGTGGGAATTCCTTATTTAGTGTCTGTTTTTTTCTTGTCTTTATCAGCGTCTGATAAGTACCCACCTCTAATGAGTATATTTGTTAACTGCTCATTGGTAGCATCATCAATTGTTGTGTCCATCTGACCATTATTGATAAATACTTCATTACGCCCAGTTGTGTCATAAGTGGTATTACTTAATAAAGTTTTAACAGCCCGTTTAGCTTCTTTATCATTCATTCCCATATCACTGATAAATTTACTAATACGATTCTGTGTATCAGCTGCAGGCGTAGATTCACCCCATAAATTACCAAGACCCCATAATGAAGTATTTTGTGCATCTGGGTATAATTTAGTAACTTCATTTGCAATACCAGAAGGGCTATAGTTATGTTTACCTTCTTTGAAAGAGTCTTTATTTTTAAGTTTTTGAATATATATTTCATGAGCATTCTGCTGTTGCCAAGTCTGTTCTGCAGGAGTATTAGCAGTCTTATAAGCTTCGATAACAGTACTTAAATCTGCAAACGAGGTGTCCGGGTTTATACTTTGTAAAATAGCATTTCTATCAGCTTTAGCTCTCTTAATGCCTGCATCAGTACCATCATCCTGTACCAGTGTCATTGCAGCAACTAACTGATCAGTTTCCTGTGTTGACCTATTATCAGCATACCCAGTAATAGAATCAATAATCTGTTGGTTACCTTTAGTAATCTGATTATTATTATCTCTAATAGCATTTACAAGACCTGAACCATTTGCATACTGTACATTCTTCCAATTTAACATGTTAACTCCTTAACTGTATGTGGATAACTTACCAAACTGATCTGCATCAAACGTGTCTCTACGTTGGCTCTCATCTAAGAAACCACCAACATGTGCATTGTATCTACCAATCTCATCATTCAGTGTAGCTACTTGCATACCTGTATTAATGTTAAATGCTTCAGCATTCTGGTTAAGTTGATTTCTAGCTATCTGATTAGCCTCTTCAGCTCGCTTATTCGCCGTAAACCCATTCCATGCACCAAGAGCAGCAGTACCTAGCTGTAGCGTACCCATATTCAAACCTAGGTCAAACTCTTGGTCTAAATTATTATTATCACCAAACGTATCTTCTATGAATTTGTTTTGGTCTGTTGGCTGTAAGCCCATAAGGTGTGACCTATTAGCTGTTTGCAGTGGGTTAGGGTTCTGTCCACCCCAGTAGTTATTAAATTTTGGATAACGCATATTATTTCTCCGTAATTCTTTTATATGTATTTGTATTGTAACTTATAAGTATACTCTGGTGATACTGTTTTCTTTATCTTCTGAAAGTACACTGCTGAAGGCATCGCTTCAAAGTGGTCTACCTTTTTAATGTTGACTAACGCTTGTGCTATATATTGTCTCTTTCTAAGGTTGTAATAGTACCCCATGTCTTCAAAGGCTTGGTCTATTTCTTCACGTATTTCATCTTGTAAAACAAGCTGTGCATCACCTAAATTCTGTATCTCTTCCATTTCATCTACGATGTGTCTCATCTTGTATGAGTTCATCATATTCATAACCTGTAACGCATAGTTAGCAGTAGTCGTGTTAGCGCCTATAGCTACTGTGCTAGTGCCCATGCTTATAGCTAGTGTCATTATCTGACCTAATACGATGTAGTCTTCACCAAACACTCCCATAGAGGCTAAGTAGGAAACAGCCATAATTAGATATGCTGTTGACACAGACACACCTAAAGCTACTGATAGTGAAGTGGCTGTCTCTGCTAGAGCAGCGCTAATGTCATACCCAGTATAGACAAACACAACAATAGCTACTACGATTATTATGAGCGACCAGTTCCATACTTCTTTCTGCTCCCAGTAAGCATAGTACATACTTAGATGCATACTGCTTGCAGTTAATGAAGTCAGCTCCTGATTGCTATAACTGTTAACTATCCTCCAATCTAAAGGGAAGTATAAATCAGCGTCTGTTGAGCTTAAGTTTAAGTGCACTAGCCTATGTTGGCCTGATTGTGCATCACGAACATAATGGGATATTACGGGAGCTACAATCATGTGACTGCTCATACTCCCATCTATATTACTTATTTTGTAATATGTAATCGTGCCTAAATTGGCTGTGTTGAGATTTGCCATTATTCCTGACAAATACCCCCAAATTCCTCCATCTAGGGTGACACCTGTCATAGTCGCTGTTAAGCTGAAGTCATGATTTACCACAGACTTATACCTATGAGTACCTTGTACACGCCCATGTTCCCCAACATCGATAGCAGTATCCCTCAAAGACTTAAGAACAGAATTAGCCTCTACCTCAGCAGCGGTATGTTGCTGTATCTCGATATGAGAGTACTTAAGGCCATATGAAGAACTATCAAAGGATACAATCAAATCTACGCCAGGAACGTCTACAAGCTCTTGAGGGGTGTACCTATGTTCAGTACCAAAGACAGTGCCATCTTGGTTAAGCCCCAAAGGTGCTTGTGTATTAAAACCTAGGTTAACATTATCATTAGCTCCGTTAACGTTATAGCCCATAGTATGAGTATCGGCTAGCGCCTTCAGTTTAGTAACGAAATCTATACAGTACTTTAAACTGTGCTTGTCTTTAGCTTGTAAATCTACACCTTGACTTACAGCTATATGGTCTAACTTATCCATATCAGACTGCCCAGCAAAAGCATCTGCTATATCTTTAGGATTGATACCTAAATTCTTAGCGTAGTCATCATAGTCAGCATGTCTAGAAGCACTGGAGTGGATGTACCCACCGTTTCTGCGTATATCTATCGGAGGCATTAGCTGGAAGACCGTTGGGTCATTCTCAGGTAATCTAGTATTTACATCTAGCTCAGGATACAGTCCTGTTCCTATTTCATACGTCCATGTTCGTACAGGAGAAGTAGTAGAGGGTTGTCCTGACACACCAGGGGTAGTTATTGTGTAACTAACATTATATGACTTGCCCACAGGTTCTGGAGGTAGGTCTAGTGTGTAGGATAATAGTGTAGTGTTATTCATGTAGTCAACACTGTTATCTACACTGTCTGCAGTATTAAAGTCTACGGTATACGAGACTCCATCCCTTACAAATATGTTTGTAACAGTATTAAGATTAAAGGTATCAACTAAGTAGCCAGATACCCAGTTAGCATAGTTTAGTGCAACAACTGAACTATTGGTAATAGTTACATAAGTAGGGTTGCTAGGGTTTATCCTAGCTTTAACTAAACTAGCAGGGACATAGTTGTTACCTATGTCTACGTCACCATACCCACCAAAGTAGTCTTTAGTTTTAAACTTAGTGTTTAGCTGTCTAAACCTAGTACGTGCACCTGCACTGTAATTTAAATAGTCTAAGCTCTTAAAGTAGTCAATACCATTAACAACATCATTAATGATAGCGAACTCATGGAACCCATCAGGTAGAGCATCATCTAATAAAGGTGTTGTAGCTACATTCCAGTATTGGTAGGTCCGGGTCTTCTTGAATGGATTCCAGCCCATACTGTCACTTTATGTAGCTGCAACTACATTATCATCATCCGGATAGAGATCTAGTAAATGCTCTACAGTGATGAACTTACTTGAGCTAAAGTCACCTTGTGTGTTGATTTGCATCTTGAGAATATCAGCCATGTTCTTATTGAAGGCGTTCTTAGCATCATTCTCAAAACCAACAGCTTGCTGAGTAAATAATTCAGCCTGCTTACCCATAACACTGCTTGTAACAATAGTAGAACCGATAGTCTCTGTCAACGTCTGCGCATGTTCAGTAATACGCTTCTGTTTAAGTAAGTCAACCTCTTCTTGCGTTTTAGCAATGATAGTTGCAGCAGTAGACTTACCAGCATGTTGTATAACTTTAGACATACTTAGTGTTACGGCATTAACTTCAGGGTATCTAGGGTCATGTGGGTCAGCAGTCATAAGTGCCACTACATCATTATCCGTTAAGTTCTCAATAGTTACGAAGGTGTAAGTCTCACCTAGATTAAGCTTATACTCAATCTCCCAGATGTACTCATTCACTTCCATACCATTAGTAAACGCTTCATTGATAATCTGTTGACGTTTGATAGATAAATCTGCATCACTAGCTTGTGTACGTAGTACAGCTTGGTCATGAATATCAAGCGTCTGAGCATCCTTCAGCACTGCATCTTTAGCAGATTGGGCGTTCCTAACTGATGTCTGTGATAGTACATCTAGGGCTTGGTTTGTCTTGACTACGTCTTCCTTAGTCATCGAGGTAACCTGTGCCGTTTTAACGAGTAAATCTTTAGCAGATTGGGCATCTCTGACAGTGGTTGTAGACGTAACATCTAAAGTCTTCTTCACCTCTGTCAGGATTTGTTTATCTATCAGGTCAGCTTGTTTATCAGCTTGCTGTTTACCTAAGATAAAAGCAACTGATTGCTGCATAGAGCTCTGTACTGCCCCTAGGTAGACAGTTGCATAATCTGCACCTGTTAGTCTACCTAAATTAAACTGAGCATCTAGATGAGCATTCACCGCCTCCATAAGGTCATCAAATACTCCAGTACCTGTAACAGTGTATTTTCCGTCAGTACTGGTGGTTACACCACTTGCCTGTGTTAAATCTGAAGTACTTATTGATGCCATAGTTTTATCCTAGTGTGTTATGCGCCTTCTGCGTGCTAGCTAAGGTATCTAACTCAGCTTGAGTAAGTTGTGGTAATACCTCAATATTGTACGCTTTAATCATCTGTGTTTCCATCATGTCTTCACCATTACGTCTAACCTTTTTAAAGATTTGACACTCAGCTTCTTTCATGTTCTGATAAATAATATTAGGAACGTGCCAGCCTTCTTCATTATTGTAAGGTACATACTTCTTAACAGCTCTGCCACGATCAACTAAGTCGCTACCTGCTGTAAAGATGTCACCTTCAGACTCACGCTTTAGTGGGTCGTTAGGTCTAACAATAATTCTAATTAGCTTCATAGCTTCTGAAGATACTTTTCCCTCAAGTTCAATACCTTCTGCTGTGTGTGTAGTACCTGGTGCTAGTTCAATTACATCTGCTGTTGCTGTTTCCATAATATCATCCTCATGAGTAGTAATAGTAAGTAAAGCTTCCTCAAGCTTTTTTCTGTTTGAATTAAAATGCATCTTAATACCGTGTTCGGCTAGCTTATCGCTTATCTGTTTAGATGTCAAATTTTCTATGTTCATGGTTCCTCCCGGAATTAATGAGGTAGGCTGCACCGCACTTGCGTGCTAACAGCCTACCAAGGTTAAAGCTCTACTTAAGCAGCTTTAGTCCAGATGATACCTAGACGCTCAGCACGTAGTGCCATGAATCCGTAGTACCACTTGATTGAGTAGAAACCTTTCTCGCCGTAAGGGTCGTTAAGGTCTGCTACATCTTTACCAGGCTTCTTGTGCGTAGTAGTGAACTTCACAGTCTTACCATCAGTTTGGAAACCGATAGTAGTAAATGAACCATCACCAACAACTAACATCGGGTAGATGTCTACACCAGCCGCGCCGCCTTTAGCAGAGTACTGCATCTCAGGAACAACAACGATGCGGAACTGGTCAATAGAACCAATCTCACCGTTTACTGTGTTGCCTGCATCAGCATACTTCTCTACTGACACAAATGCTGGAGCACTGTGTAAGTCAGTCATAGCACGTAAAGCAGGAATCATCTCTGAACCTACATACATGATACGGCCACCATTGATAGTTTTAGTATCAACTAAACGAGAACCAGAGATTACTTTAGTCTGCTTAGGTGTCTTGTTGTTATCTAGAGCGATAGACAAGTTCATTAAGTCAGTGTAAGTAACAACACCTGATACTGTAGCTTTAGTAGTACCGCCTTTAAAGTAAGCTGTACCTGTAGTAGTCGCAGAATTAATCAAGTCAGACTGTAAAGCCGCTTCAGTTAATTCAGTAGCGCCCTGTACCATTTCCTCAGTAATATGAGAAAGTAGTTCAGAATCAGAATCAAAGTCCAAAGACTCCTGAGTGTACTCAGTAAAGAAACCTTGCTTAACGATTGAACCAGTAATCTGTGTACGCTTAAAGCCTACACGGTTAACACGTCCACCGTTCTCAGTCAATGCAGGAAGTTTAGCAGCGATTAAACCGATGTCCTTACCTGAACCGTATAAGTTACCAGAGTTCTGTTGAACTACAGCAGCACCAGTTGCAGCAGCAGCTAAAGCTGCTGTTGTGTATGCAGCACCAATTAAAGCACCAGCTTTAGTCCAAGCTGAAAACTTAGTACTGTCGATAGTTGCGCCAGAAGCGTCAATACCTTGGTCGTTGATGTTCAAATCATCTAGTAAAGGTAAGTAAACGTCTTGTTTAATTGTCTTACCGTGATGTTTAGGCATAGCCTGAACGTTAGCCAAAGGCATGAAGTACTGCTTATCACGTACTGCAATTAGCGCCTTTTTGTTATAAAAATCAGTACGTGCCTGTGCACCTACTGTTGAATTAGTACCGTCACCGTATACTTGAGCCATTATATTCTCCTATAAAGCTTCATAAAATTAGACAGCAGCCATCTTCATAAACTCATCATCCGTCATCTTTAAGAAGTCTGGTTGAGAAGTCGTAGGTTTGCTACTTGTCTTTGTAGATGCTGCAGCTTTACGTTTATTCGTTAACTGAGCATCATCCTTTGCTTTTGTCTTACTTGATACATCTGACGTAGGTGGTGTAGCCACCTTCTTAGTGTCTCCGTTGTTCAGCACGCCAATACTAGCTAAGTAGTTTGCTGCCTGTTGATAAGCTGCTACATCAGAGACACCTTCTAATCTACCTAAGGCGCGCTCCTTTGAGACTAACTTATTCACTTCAGCATACACACCATTCTGCATATGTTCATCGATAATACCTATAATCTTAGGGTTCTCAGTGATTATAGTTCTACTTGCAGCGTCCCATTGATTAGTTAAAACGTCAATGGTGTCGTTGAAAGACCTACTATCTTTGATGCCTTCTAGCGCTTCATCTAACTTGTACTCTTTGTCTGATACATTGTAGTCATTAGGGGTGTACTTCACCTCTTCATCAGTATCAATATCGAGAGGGTCTATCCCACTATCTTTTATAAGCTTAGAAATTGCAGCAGGGTTCTTCTTAGAGATGTCGATTAAGTTGTTTAGCTTACTAGCATCTAGTAAGTTATTCTTCTCAAGCATTTTCACTAACTTCAGATTAGGTGCTAACGTTGCCATTTTCTTCTGGTAGTTAGCTCCCATCTTCATTAATGACATTACATCGTCAACCGTGTCCACCTGCATCTCACTGCCATTGGCCTTAAAGGGTGCGAAAATCCTCTCATATGCTCCTTGGAAGTCTACAGTTGATGTTTCTTGGGTATCCCCATCTGTGTCATCTACTTTGACTTCTGTATCAAGAGACGCTGGCTCAGTACTTTTAGCTGAAGGTTCCTGCTCCGTTTGAGTATCCTCAAATGGTTGGCTATCTGCATCATCTAACGGTTCCGGCTCAGGTTGCTCCTGGGCGTTATCTTGAGTCTCAATCACTTGAGTCTCTACATCAGCTTCAGAAGTTTGCTCTTCTGTCACTTCAGTGTCTAGTTCAGCAGTTTCTACTGCTGGTGTTTCTTCGAAGTCTCCGAAGTCTTTTTTCAAGAAATCTTCGTCTGACATTCCTAATGCGTCATTGTTTGTAGTCATTATACTAAACCCTCCTGAAGGATACTAGCTTTTGTATCTTCGTCTTCTGCTAGAGCTTGCTCTGCTTGAGTGCCTCTAGAGATTACGCTATCTAAGAACTTAGCAAGTGACCCCACACCATAAATCATTTTATCAACCAGTAGCTGCTGTTCTACATTAAGGTTAGAGCTTTTAGCCATAACTAACCTAGCAGCCTCTTCTTTGAAGTAGTACTCTGTAATCACCTTTTTAAAATCGCGATTATTTTGTAGTTTCAGCATACTGTTTTTCACACTGATAAAGTGTTTAGCCTCATCCATACTAAATTCTAAGCTGTCTAACTGTTCCTCTTGTGTCATGTTATTACCCTCATATTGTTAAAGTCCCGGATAGTTAGTATTAGCTCCCTGCATCATACTATCTATCGCCTTACTGTCTAAATTTGATAATCTATCAAACTCTTTCTTTTGCATCTCTTGACCATGAGCTAACTTCATCTGCTCTTCTTTGTTTGCATCAGGCACACCTGATTCTTTATTAACAAAGTCTAGGTCATTCAAGTCAGAGGTGCTATGTAGTCCTCTAGCTTTAGCTTGTTCTGTCTGTGTCTTAGCTTGCTTCAGACCTACATCAACCTGGTTCTCTTGTGCCTTAGCTTGCTCATTAGCAATCTGTGCTTGTAACAGCTGCATTTCAAGTTCCTTCATCTGTTGAGCCATAGGGTCAGGTTGTGGCTTGTATTCTTGAATACGCTTAGACAACTCAGGCATTTTACGTAACTTAGCAATATCTGCTAGTACCATCTGTGACATCTCTGGAGGCATGTTGTTACCCATAGTCTGAAGCATGAATGATAACTCCTGAGCTTTCTCAGTGTCAGCTTCTGCTGTAGATATGTTTAGTTTAATGTCATACATACCACCTAAGTCTTCACGGTTGATAGCTACAAACTCTTCATTAGTTACTCTGATGATTTCTTCATCACCTAAGAACTCAGCGTTCATAGATATAATCTTACGCCCCATCTGGTTAATACCATTAGCTAGACGTCTAAGGATACCTAACTCACGTTTAGATGTAGCATCTAGTGCTGACCTAATACCTGTAGCAGTTGTACCTAATGCTTGTCCTGTGATACCTGAACTAAATGCTTTAACTCCTGTAAGCGACTCAGCTTCGTTATTTTGTAACGTAAGCATATTTAGTGCACTACCAGGAATCTCTGGGTAAGTCTCCATATGGAAAGCTTGTCTAGGGTCTACGTTAGAGTTGAACTTAAAGTCTTCACCACGTTCAAACTTACGGTAGTTAGAAACGTCTAATGCATCCTTACGTGTACCCATCTGTCCGTTAGCACTACGACCGATAACATCAATCATACCTCTAGTTACAGCACCGATAATCTTCTGGTTGTCTTCAATCAGTAACCCATCAGGTTCACCATACACAGCCTTACGCTTAGGTAAGTACTGTACGATTACAAATGGTAACTTCTTGTCAGGGAACGGATTCTCTTCTAATCTAATCAGAGTGTCACCTACCCAGGTAGCTACGAAAGGTTCTACTTCACCTGTACCGTTGATATCCCAGAATCCCCAGTATTCATATCCTACAATCTTCTTACGTGGTTTGTCCTTGAAAGTAAAGCTAGAGTCATCATCAACAGAGTGATCTGGAGTTGACAGCACACTACCACTATCTAAGCTGACTGCGTCTAGGTTCTTATATCTACCATCTTTCTTTAGCTGAGACATTGATGTCTCAAAGCTATAGATTATAAACTCAGCGGTATCTATGTCACCTTCACATGTAGGGTCAACTATTACGTTTGCGTAGTTACACACTTCAATAGTAGGCTGGTTCTTAATAACCTTAACTTGTTCCTCAGTATGAGACCCGACCTGTACAGGCATAACTGCTGTACCACCTTGCATAGACATTTCATGTGCTTGTTGCATCTCTGGTGGGATTTCTTGTTGAAATCTCTCAGGGTCTTCTTGCATCATTGCATGTAACTGTTGGTGTACTTGGTTTGCTTCTTGTGTAGGTTGGAAATCAAAGTCAGGTACTTCAACTTCAACAGTCTCCTCTTTGTAGTCCCAACCTAACTTAATAATAGATGTACCTTCATCCACACATGTACGTACGTATTCATCGATAAACTTAGTCTTATCAATCTTGCAGTTAATTTGGTAGTTAAGTACTTGACCATTCTGCTCAGCAGCCTTCTTATCTTCGAAGGTAGCCGGTGCTGTATTGAACAAGTCATCGGTAGATAGGAAAGGTTCACTTAATGCAGCGTAACGCCACTCAGCTTGCTTACGAATAAGTTTAGGAACAATCTTAGAACGACCAGGTTTAGTGCTAAGCTTCTGTTTGCCGTTTAGAGCGTCTAACCAGTTCTCGACATCGATGATATGATCTGAATGAGCAGACTGTGCTTCTGTTAAGTCTTGCTTCAGGTCTTCAATTTTAGGTGGGTTTTCCCAATCAACTAAAGTGTCTAGTTCAGTCGCATCAATATCTAAATCTGATATATTATTCTTCATAGTGCGTATCCTATCATATTCTGGGGGTACAAAGGCTTTTTCGTGATTTTATCATAATTTTTAACCTGCTTATAGTCTATGTAATTCTTGTACATTACAGTGTTCCCAAGGGGAACCTTGTACTGTGTCTACAAAATACCCATTATGAGTAATATAATTGTAATCGGCGATATAGTAAACGACACCATCAATATATATCCTATCTGCTTCCTTTGGTTTAACCTCAAGTACAGCGGATGGGTTATTTTTCATCGTCATAAGTTTGTTAACTTTACCTACAGGACTGTCTGTTGCTTCGTGATGTATTAATAAAGTGTCATCTAATTCAGGTATATACATTTCAGCAACTGGACGTAACCCATCATCATTTACTGTAGTGTACCCCTTGTAAATGTACGCCTCTTTGTTGGAATTAAATCTAATAGATAATAATGTAGACCCCTGGTATATTGGTACTTTCGATGTACTGAAAGGTTTAGGTAGGTTATAGTGCGTGGCTATCACCTCCATGTTCTCAGGGTTTTCAAAATAGAACTCCACATCACCGTTGGATTCAATGCCAACGGTATTTATATGACCTAATATGGAAGTATCATAATTCTGGAGGTACCAATTAAAACCTGGGTGGTTCAAGTAAGCCTCTAAATACACTTTCCCAGGCTTACCAAGATACTTATGCCCCTCATGCTTATAAACAGTGTAACCAATATCTGTTATTAATAAGGTCTCCTTGTATAGCACCGAACCTTCATTAGTAAATATTCTACTATACATAATTAGTTGCATCCGCTATGATCACAGAATTACTCACTCTGTTGATAGTTTTCTGTGAAAAAGGTATACCAAAAGAGCCTTCGGTATTACATTCACTATTCCAAGGAGCCCAGGAAGATTTGTCAGCATACAAGTACCAGAATTCTTTCACGCTACACCAACCAGCTTGTAAGTTAGTGGATGTTAGTTTATACGCTTGTCGATAAAACACACCTAGGTTTGCAGTAGCATTGTGGTGTTCATCTGCTTTAGCCCAGTTACTACAACCATCACAGTGATAGTGGTTACCATTACGTCTCCAAGCTGATTGTGCTATTGAAGGGGCAGCAAACATATAATTTGAATTATGGTTAGTACTGGCGTATGTGTAATCTGTGTGTGTGTCATCAGAAGTGAAATCCCATTCCATAACCGTCCTATAACTAGACTCACTACACCCGTGCCATCCTAGCTCTATATTCCCTAGTGAGGTAGCTCCACCATCCATAGGTACACTAGGAGGGATTGCACTTATCACATCAAGCATAGCTAATGGCTTTTCTCTGCTGTCAAATGTGCGTTCACCGAGCTCATTCCTTACGAGTAACCCAAAGGTTTCCGCTGAGGAGCCATTACCACTTAAGGCAGCAAAAGCGTGGAGAGTTGGCGGCTCATCCACAGTACCACTCCCTATAACATCATACGTCCAACTGGACCCTGAATGAAAATGGGTCAATACAGCGTAGAATTTATTTACATTAGCGGGTCTGATGAAAATTAATGGTGTGGCATCACTGGTTATTGTGTACCTATACACTCGACTACCTGAATATTTATCATATCTCAGCTGTACGCCGGTATATGTTGGTGACCCAATATAATGGAGTGATTTGATATCACTAGATATTAGCAGATCTCCATTGTCACTACTTGTGTGTATCCCAAAAGCCATACCTGTTATTTACCTAAAATTAAAATGTGTGTGGTTTGACTCTGATTAGACGTGCCTACAGAAGTCGCAGTCACTACCCCAGTAGTTGAATTAGAACTGACTGTGTGTGAGTATGCTTCTTGATTTGTTGGAATATCATTGACCATGAATTTCTGTATATATATTGTATTTATTAAGTCTATGTGTGGGATAGTAAATGAGGCATTACTACCAGCTGACGCCGTGAATGCTCCTAAATACATACCCCCAATTACAGAGGTGTCATAAAAAGGGGTCCCTGCTGCATTATTAAGTTTAAACCCAAAAGCCATTAGCTTATCCTCCCTAAGACAACCCTGAGCACTGTCCCATTATATACCTTGATGGTATCGTCTTCCAACACCAAACGGCTACCAGAAGCAGCTGATTCAATAATCACCGTACCATCTTGCTTAACTCTAAAAGGAGCTGAAGCAGGAGTAGCATGACCAGCATAAATGCGATAATCATCCCAAACAGCACCCGCTGCAATACAAGCGGCTTCAGTTGTTGAAACGCCATCAGAACAAGAAGCAGGAACACCTGACAGGACACCAACATTATTACCTGTACCTGCAACAATTTTAGTTGTAGCGCTTATTTTATTTCCTGTGATAGTACCACCATCAATATTAGTGCCTGTAATAGTAGTACCTGCTATGAGGTCACCTGTAATAGTTCCTGATTTTATTGTAGTGGCGCTCATCGTACCGTCTAATACTAGACTACCTTGTATTCCCACAACACTAGTATCTGGTGCTGCCCAAGAACCCCCAGCGATAGCTTCACAAGCTGCTTGAGTTGCTGCTGCGTTTACCACACCATCTACATAACAAGTACCGTTAACATCTCCAGTTCTAATTACAAAAGGTATGACAGGGGTCTCATCAGTACCTGTTACTGCAAAGGTATCTGCTGCTACTAGGAAAGTACTGGAGTCTGTTACCCACTCCTTACCTGTGCCTGTACAAGCTGCTTGTGTAATACTAGCATCTAACACCCCATTAACTAGACAACCTGGCGCTCCACTTGATAACCCAAAACCACTTACATTGCCATTATTATCTAGTTTGACAGAGTACTCTGACTCTAGACCGTTAATAGAGGTGGCTTGTATCTGTATGGTACTAGTGTTACTATCTACTGTTGAACTGATTACATCTGTTAACGCTGCGAATGCTCCTGTGTCTCTCCAAGCAAATGTTTCACCTGTAACAGCCGCTGCCTCACACAAAGTCTTAGTGGTATACGCCCCTGTTCTGTTTGTAGCACCTGTGATGGTCACAGTTCGTTCACAGTAACCTACTTGTTCAACAATCTGTGTATCCACATTAGCCAAGGTGGCTATTGATAATAATACCCAGCTTGTACCATCGTACTTATATAGAGTATCTCCATCATCTAACACAGCCCACATATCATTTATTTCAGGTTGTATAGGCGCTTCACATAAATCTTCTGTAGTTATAGTTGTATCTATTACTCCTAACACAGTACACGTGGCAGGTGTACCTGTAATGTCCCATATAGCTGACCCAGGAGGCGTAGTATATACACCGTTACTATCCTTATTACCAGGTTGATAGAATACGTTAATAGTGCGGTTGCTTAGCTCTAAGATATCTGCAGAGTATCTTGATGCTGTATCCCAAATAGCACCAGTCCAAGTGTACATTTCACCCTGTAGGTAGGTGTCAACCGTTGTACTAGGTATCCATAAGTCATTAACTTCTAGAGGGTGTGATGTAGTTCCTGAAGGGGTGCTACTTCCACCATAAATAGTACGTTTATTCTCAACTAATACAGCTAAGTCTGCTGTTATGTCCACAGTTACTGTCCATGTGTAGTCTGAGTTAGCAGCTGTTGTTCCATTAGCTGTCTTGGTGTATTCATAATACTTTCCAGCAGTATACGGGGATGCTGTAGTAGAGCATAACCATAAGTCACCTACTAGCTTCTCTTGTGTGAGATATGAGGCACTATTAGTTACTACATTCAATACATTAACGTATGGCACTGTAGCTTGTGCATAAGTCTGTATCTTGGCATCGATTGTAGCTGTTAAGTTTTCATTTAACGTTTCAATCAAGTCATGGTATTTCGTGGCTTTAGTAAATACAATTGCTGGGGTTACAATAGTACATCTGTATATTTCACCACCTGCATAGGTAATATTTGGGGTAACCGTTGTATCTGTAAACGTTGTTGGAGGTATCCACAGGTCATTTATATGGACCGTGTCATAAGTTCCTGCATCAGTATCTGTAGGAATCCCAGGAGTACTGAATATAGCGCGTTTACTATCAGTTAAGTCAGCTAGTTTAGCTACGTTAGTAGTACCTTCTATCTCTACCCAGACGTATGTTATAGGTGTTGTAGCTGGTGTTACTTCTGAGTATCTATAAGTAGTCGTTACATCAGCACTGTCTGTCTCAATGAATAAGTCACCACCTGACATACCTGTTTGAGTACTTCTGTCACTACCACTGTACACATTGACCATATTATCAGTAGCTGTGTCTACAGTGGTATTAACATACTCTGTAATGAGTATATCACCCAACTTAGCGTTTATTAACGAGGTAGTTCCATCTACAACACCATCTACGGCAGTGTCATCTGTATACCTACTTGCTGCTATCCAATCATCGTCATCATACGCATCAACAGTATTAGAAGCTAAGTTCTTAGCGCGGCCAGTTTCACAACGGAGTAAATCACCTGCACTGAAAGTAGCATGGTCAGCATCATTATCCATTACCCACATATCACCCGGTTCATAGGCTGAGGTGACCGTGTTAGGTTTTGCTACAAATATCCTACGTTTTTCATCTGCAGTATCTTGCGCCACACTTGCGTTATATAGAGCTAGTGTAACATCTGTGTCTGTAATTATAATCCAACTATAGATAGGGTTATCTACGCCATCTACTGTGTTGTCTTCATGTGCAAATCTGTAAGCATACCCAGTGACTTTGTCATAGTATAAATCACCTATATGCTTTATCTTCTCATTATCATCATTATTAGCTGTGTCTATCGTCTGCCAATCTGAAGCTGGTACGTTACTTAATGTAGGTGCTTCATCTTTAAACCATGTAGTGATATTACCATCTAACTGGTTTTGTATTGCTACTTGGTCAGTGCCATATGCACTTGTAGTTACATAATTAGCAAATTGGGAATTAGCTGATGCAATGTCTCCAGAGTATCTTGAAGCTACTCTCCAAACTGGGGTTGCTGTGGAGTCATGCACATACATCTCGCCTTGAAAGTACTCAGGAGGTCCTACAATATCTACTGGGGGAATCCATAAGTCATTATCTAGTAACGAATGTGTTGTGCCTGCTGGTGGTGTGGTATCTCCATAAATTGTACGTTTGTTATCTACCAACAAAGACATACTAGCTGTGATGTCTGCTTTAACTTCCCAAGTATAGTCATAGTTACTTGTGTTAGTGCCATTCGCTGTGCGTGTGTACTCGTAGTAGTTACCTGATACATAAATACCTGCAGTACTTGTGCATAACCATAAATCATTAACACGTGCTTGATGGGTGGCATACACAGTAGCATCTGTTGCGATATTCACAACATCAATATATGGTGCTGTATCTGCAGCGTATGTTTGCAATTTAGCATCTATTGCATTAGTTAGTGAGGCATTGAGATTATCAATTATGTCATGATACTTAGTTGCCTTGACGAAGGTTATAGGAGACACACTTGTACATCTATAAATCTGACCTTCTGCGTAAGTCCCGTCAGTAGTAGTTAAATCTGAAGGAGGTATCCATAAGTCATTGATAGAAATGACTAAATCACCTTGTGCATCTGAGTCTACGGGTACACCATCTGTAGTGTATATGGAACGTTTACCATCTGTGAGGTCACCCAACTGTGCCATGTTAGAGGCACCTTGTACTTCTACCCAACCTGTGCCTGAGTATTGGTATGTAGTTAGAATACCGTTTGAATCTGTTTCGTTATACAGGTCACCTGTATCCATCCCAGTTTGTGTTGTTCTATCTGACCCTGAGTAAATGCGCACCATGTTGTCAGTACCAGTACCCACAACACCAGAGATGTAACTAACTAAATTAGTGCCACCAATCACAGCATTATCTAAATCTGTCTCACCAGTTAAGATGTTTGTGATTTCTGCATCAGCGTTATACGCTGTAATATAGGTTAAACCTAGTGCATTATTCTGGGAGTCTGTAGTCATCCAAGATAGGCTTCCTGAATTTGTTGAATCCGCATCCTGGAATCTGTGTATAGCTGTAAAGGTTAGTGGCTTTGGTTGTGAGGTGTCTATCCAAATATCACCGAATGCTGATTCTGCGTATAGAGGCTCTGTTGTCTGGAAAAAACCTTTAACTACACCATCGGAAGTTTCTTGTTTACCTACTAATGAAGCAATAGCGGATACCGTAGCTTGATCAGTAACAGCTAACCATGCAGGAGGTACCTGTGAAGTATCCCATACATGTCTTTGGTTATCATCTGAGTCAATCCAGGTATCACCACTTGCTAAGCTATCACCATTGAGTTTAGTTGTAGGAGCTAATGCTTGATAAAAACTAGAGTTAATATTTGTACGTAGAGCGTTAAATAACGTAGAGTTATATACGTCTTGTTGTAGATCAGCTAATACCTCACCGGGGTTTTGTGAAGTCTGCCCAGTAACACTAGTCGCACTATACCAATTACCATAGTCCCCATTTAGATTTCTAAATCTAATCCAGTAATACTCTGTAGCATCATGTCCGATAGCATGACTATAGATAGAAGCTTCTGTAGTAGTTAGTAAGGCTTTATTACTGAATTCATCTGTTGTGCTCACCCATATTTCAGTAACGGCATGACATATGTAGGTAGGTATTGACCAACTTAAAATTATAGTGGTAAAGCCTCCAGAAACAGTAAAGTTAGTTGGAGCAGGTATAACACTACAACCTGCGTAGACAGGGGTATCCCCTGGGCCAGTACCTATAATCTCTTCAAGTGTAATAGGGTCACCAATAGCAACATTACCAATACCATCTGCTAAATGCGCATCTATTAAATGTGTGTATAGCTCTTGGCCTGACTGCTTAATGAATATATGATAACTACCCTCTAGAATACTTTGGTTGTACCCTCCACTACTATTAGTAGTAATTATTAGGGAAGCACCAATAGGAACACCACTTTGTATGAATTTACTGGCTACGAATTTAATCGAAGCTCCTACAATAGGTGTGTTATCCGGAAATCTTAATGTACCTTGAACTATTATAGCCATTAGCTAATCCCAATATCCTCTAGAGGTTGACTAGTGGTGTCTGTGCCAGCAATCGTGACATGACCTAATGTAATATATTTAGCCTTACCTGGGTTCTTAAACTCTATTTTGTAACTACCCGGTAATACGTTTACTGCATAAGTGCCAGTTGACGTTGTACTAAATACAAACATAGTGCCTTTTAAAGCACCATCTGTTGTGTTATTAGTAGCTATAAGCCTAACAGATGCATTAGCAATAGGGGTGTTATCTGGTGTTACTAATGTTCCTGCTAAAGGTTTCATAAGCTACTCCTACTTAAATTTATTTACTTAAAAAAAGCTTTGAATGCTTCAAAATCTATTTCTTGTTGAGGCTTTTTCTTTAATTCTGCATGAGAGAAACCATCACCTGTACCCTTAATATGGTCGTCCCAATAAGGGTCATTTTCATTCTGTGTTAGGAAGTTTTGCCCATCTCTTTTGTGAAAACCAAATGTACTCTTAGCCTTAGGTGTTAAACCTTTAGGTAAGAACACTGGAGGAACTTCCTGTGGAAACACTTGTTTACGTACTACTGGGGAAGCAGTCTGGCCACCACTAAATGAAGGATTTACAGCTACTCTATCAATACCATCCATGTTTACTGCCATAGTACCACCAAAACCATCATCAATTACTTGAACCCCACGATTACCTTCGGTGCCTTTATCGCCTAAAGCTACACCGTTTGCATCAAATTGATATTTCTTGGCGGTATCTGGGTGTGTGTTACCCTGGGCTTCTATCATATTATTTATAAATGCTGGGTCTGTCTCAGGGTTGAATCTAACCATTTGATTTTTTTCAATATAATCCACATCGTCTCTAAGCCTTTGCCCTAGACCGAAAATATTACCTATAAAACCTTGAGAAGGTTTATTAGCATTATTTTTCATGTTCTGGTAATCTTTAAAGCTAATCTTTTTAAAATCTCTTACATCATAACCAGGCTTATATACATCTGAAGATACCTCTGTTGAAAAAGCTTCCTTCTTTTTAGGAGCAGTTTTACCTTCTATACTTCTGGCCATTGCTGTGGCGTCTATGTACCCAGCATTACGCAGTACAGCCATTAAGGTTTTATTTGTAGCATCTGCGTAAGTAACCTCACCAGCTGCGTTCATTAATTTGATTTTATTTGTAGAACCCATAATAATCTCCTATCGCTTAATCTTTGGTAATTCTAAGTTACGTATATTCCGCATTGCATCAGCAGCACCTTCCCAACCTCTACTTGAAGTATTAGCTGGTAACCCTACAGGAGCTAAGTTTTGTTGCATACGCCACCGGTTGAAACTTTCCATTATGTTATTTTGTGACTGTTTATCTGCAATATCTTGAGCTTGTGCGCCTTGTTGCATCTGATTAGCCTGACTAGCACCTTGAGATTCATTATACCCAGCTTCTCTGCCGTTGATAGGGCCCATAGGGTTGATACCCTCTCGCATGTAGACTTGCATTTCTTGTACAGCATTAGCTTCTGCTACATCTTGAGGCATACCGTCTCTCATGTTTTGTTGAGTAATCATCTGAAAGTAGTCAGAATTAGTTGGATTATCTTTCCTCCAAGGGTTGTTCTGTTGTTCTATGTATTGTTGCAGTGTAGGGTTAGCCATTATATTATCTCCGGTGGGGTTAGTTACGTTGTGGGCACTGACAGTTACAAGGCTTATCTTGTCCTTGCATCATTGTACTACCCATCATCATTGCTTGTTGTGGCATTTGCATGAACTGGTTAAAGAATGCAGCAGCAGTTAAACTGGTTACCATTCCTGCTAAAAATATCATTGTACATTTACTAATCTTGTCTATCATTCTTGGTAGTCTCCCTAAAGAATACTCTCTCAGCGTGTTCAGCCTTCTTGCCGATATTAAAGCTACTTACGGGTCTGTGGTAGCCCATAACTCTAGTCCATATTTCACATTTAGTTCTTTCAGAATTATTCATTACTTCCCTTCCTTGTTTTTATTACTTAACATCATATTCTCTACAACCCTTGATGTATATACATTCATTACTTTTCTGAACATTGCTTACTTGACCTGTTCGATTTCATTAGATGATGAACATAACGCCATACAGGTACTTGTTCAGTACCAAAGTTAATCATCATTTACCTTTTGCCAACTGAGCGCCAAAGTAAAACTCAATGATAAGTGTAGCCCATTCAAACACCTCATTCAATTTGAGCATACCTTTAACTGTTACATACTCAACTTCATCTGCTGTGACTTGAATACCTAGTAGTGAAAAGCCTTCTCTTACCGTTGGTACGACTGTTTCTACATTCCATATTACAGGTGCTATCTGAGTGAATACAACTAATGCTAAGATAACAAAGATAATAACTCTACGATTCAGTGCTGCCATAGGTGACTCTTTACTCGCAGTATCTCTAGCATCTTGCATATTCTGAGACCTTGCAGCAAACGCATCTAGCATCTGTGAGTGTTGCTCTTGCTTAGCCTGTTGATTGAGCGCAAACAGCTTCATTAAGAAGCCTCCGAGGATAGGTGCTATACTTGTTAGCAGTCCCATCATTTGTCTATACTCTTAAGCCACTTATCTAGCTTACCTGCTACTACTCCACAGAAGCTCTTAGCTTTGTTAAGCACTGTCAACTTAATGTAGCGCCCCTTGCTGTCTCTTACTTTTTGATTAGTCCTTGCCATTACCTATCCTCATGTGTTTCCATATCTGGTCAATCTTCTTAGACTGTTCAATAATCATAGCCTTAATCTCACTTGCTTCAGTCTTGTAGTCTGATTTAAGTACATAGTCTCTAGGCATGTTAGATTGACAAGTATTCATCGTATGCTCTAACTCTTTAATATCAGTCATGATATTCTTGATAACAAAGATAGTCCCTGTTGTTACCATTCCTACCAGTGTCAAGATTATGTCTGAATATTCCATAGTTCCTTCAAGTTTATTTAATGAGTGCGGGGCATTTCACCCCTACTTGTTTTATTCTACTACTTCTACTTCTTCAGCCTTTAAAGACTCAGTTAGCATATTCATAAAAGCACCACGACCTACGTTAAGCTGGTCTAGGTTGAACTGTGCTGATGATAGCTTACGGTCTAAATCAGATACGTGATTTACCATAGCAATTTGCTCTTGGGTTAAATCATCTACTGAATATTCCTTATCATCAATTGTTACTGTCTGTGGGGTCTTTTTATCTTTTCCCATAGTATTACTCCTGTTATTTAGGCAACTTCTTCTAATACTGCTTCCGACCAAGGCGTGCCTGTTACCGTGGTAGGTGCTTTCTGTTCATCAATCTGAGCTTGTAGGTTAGCTTCTAGACCTTCATCTAGGGTTAGCCACCCAACTACATCAGCTTCAGTTAAATCAGCGAACTTAATGAACGTAGGTGAATCCTCATCTCTAGTGAATGACTGCGAACCGTAGCTACTAGCTGAGTAATCACCGTCTGTTAATGATGCGTTCCAGTGTGCTGTAACTACTGAATCGTCTGCTGTGTTTCTTTCTAGTTGGTTTATTGTAATAATCATATTATTCTCCTGTTGGTTTAGGTATCTCAGCTTTAATAGCTAAGATAGCGTCTTTATGTGTTGTAGTGCCATTGATAGCATCATTAGAGATTAACTCAAATTGATTCAAGGCATCGTATTTAACCTTTCTATCACGTTGATATTGATTAGCGTCGTATTCTGCTTGTAGGCGTGTTACTTCTGCTGTAAGCTCTGAGTTTGTACGAAGACGGGCGATGTTATCTTCTACAACAACATCAGTAGGAAGCATAGGAGCTTCAGTGTCCATATCGAGTTGATTACTTGCGTAATTAAACCCCGTAGGAATATCGATTGAAAACCCTGACACCATACCAGTATCATCTATGATTATATAAACTTTATCCATTACGCTATCCTCTTAATATAAATATCGAGTTTTTTACCAGCAACACCTGCAGCAAAATCAGTAGTTGAAGTTCCTGTACTACTAACTAAAAAGTCTTGGTTAGCCCCCGAAGTACTTGGTTCAAACCGATAATGAATAGTTACCGTAGGATGATACGCGTGACCTTGCCAAACAAAATCCCCGATAGTGTGTGTAGTAGTATGATTACTACCATCAGTTGAAAAAATCCAAGGTTTTGTAACACCTAGCAAAGAATAAGCTGTTATACCAGTATGATAAGAATCCATAACAGCAGTAAACACATAAATACCACCACTAACTAACCCAGCACTCTGTAGAGCAGTCCTAGTTGTAAAAACTGTGGGTGTAGGGCTTAATGAACCTACGTGTCTATAAGTAAATAAAGCAGGGGCTGCAACAGAACCTTTGAAAGTACCCGATGCTTTAATACTGCCTGCTACATCTAGTTTCTCAGCAGGAGTATCAGTACCAATACCTACGCTACCATTACCTGTGACGCGTAGTTTCTCTGATGGTGTGCCAGAACTATTAGTCCATAATATCAGGTCTGTTGGGTTTCCAGAAGCAGCAGTGTTGTTGGCATAAATACCTGCACCTCCAGAAAAGTTCACTGTTCCCCCATTATTATCAACTGTCAAACTTGTTGATGTTGCACCAAAGCTAATACCTGATGCTTTCGGATATGTTCCACCTGTGCCGTGGTTAGCACCTATATCCGTACCACCTTGGTCAGTATGAACGGATAATATAGCATTAGGGGAGTTAGTACCTATACCTACGTTGCCAGAGCCATTTATAACTAAACGATTTACATTATCCGTGACATCTCTAATAGTAAAGCCTGTGTTAGCCACACCTGCAATCGCAGGTACTATTTCCCAAACATTATCAGGGGTATTAAACGTATTTTCTAAACGAATTACACCTGCTGAGTTCGGAGCGGATAGGTGCAGCATTGCATTAGGAGAGCTAGTACCAATACCCAACCTCTCAGCACTCGCATCCCAGAAGAACTTTGGCGTAGTGCCTGTGTCTTCGTAGAAGCTAATGTCTCCGTTGTTGGTTATTCGCATTCTTTGTAAAGTAGAAGTGCCATCATTGGTATTAAACATCAACCGTGATGCGGATGTGGTAGTGTCCTCTCTGTTAGCTGAAATTGTGGCTACTGAGTTTTGTGTCCCAACCTTTTGCGTTAAAGAAATGGTGGAAGTGTTCCCTGTGTGAGCCATTGAGATAAGCTCGCCATCAACAGTAAGCCCATCAGCAGTAACACTACCAGTAACATCAATACCAGTGTCTGATACTGTTAGCTTTGTACTCGTAGCGTTATCATCAATACCTGTTGATTCAAAGTCAGTGAATAAATGGGTATCTAACTCTAATACGTTCCTTGCTTCAGTGGAAGTATCTGAGTTTAATAGCTCTTCACCCTTAATACCTGTCTCTAGTGTGACTTCATTTAGCTTCTCGCGTAAATTAATAGCGGGTTTGGTTACGTTAATAGCCATTATTTAATCTCCTGTGGTGTAGCATCAATTACAGCCTGTGCCTCTACTCTTTCTAAGTTATCCTGAGTAATCTCAGGGTTCTCGATAATAGTAGTTACAGGCTCTGCATCAATATCTTCAGAGTATGTTGTAACTTCTACTGTAGCTTCTAAAGGCTCAATAGCAGTCTGAACAATAACCTCTTCCTGAATGAATGTAGGCTCGCCATCAGTCAGCACAAGCATACCTTCAGCATCAACTACGTATTCTGTAGTGTCTTGCATCTCAGTTAGTTCAACTCTACCGTCAGCTAAGATGTGCTTAGTTAATCTAGCAACAGCTTCTTTGTATTGGTAAGTTTGTCTGATAACTCTAACATCATCAGGTTCAACATAAGTGTATCCTTCATCCCAAGGTGTTAGGGTTGCAGCATTTAAGGTACTCTTTTTAGTATTAGCTAAGTTAGTTGTAATCTTAGCCAAGTCCTTGTGTAGTACCCACTCCTTTACCCTTTCTTCTGTTAGTGAAGTGTACTCTCTAAATGCTCCTTTGGGTGCATCAAGTTTAGTTGTACCTGAAATGCTAACACCATCCTCAGAGGCAGTCCAATGAACAAAAGTAACTAACTGACTCATTCCTTCGTGGAATTGATTAACTTCCATATTATCAATAGTAATATTCATTATGCTGTCTCCTTGTTGTATCTGCGGTCATCATTAATGATAGCTTCGCTAAATTGTAAGCCATCCCTGTGTAAGCGCTGAGATAATTTCCATACGGGCATACCTATTTGTCT